>Ga0123519_10001785_pt1 | contig 36756 bp, 27 predicted proteins | sample YelNatPaOPRAMG02_FD_87396 | JGI IMG/M metagenome (GOLD analysis project Ga0123519, IMG submission 87396) | Hot spring microbial communities from Yellowstone National Park - Yellowstone National Park OP-RAMG-02 (version 2) | ecosystem: Environmental > Aquatic > Thermal springs > Hot (42-90C) ... | reverse complement strand
GAAACCAGATTAGAGGTGGTTGCCCGCAGGCACGCCACATATCGAGTGTAGCTATCCTTGGGATCATTTCATCCCAGAGAGCATTAATCATAAGAACCGGGCGGTTTCTCAAGTAACAAGAATAAGTCAGCGGATCGGTTAAATAACTGCGGTTTGGTATGTCCACGTTTTCGAGTCCGTTATTTTCTACCTCAAACAGAAACTTTTTATATATTTGCTGGTTATTTTGATATTCATCTTCATCCTTTTTGTATTGTCTCCGTAACAATAAACTGTGTCTGGTGATTTTTTCAGAGTTGCCTCCCATGACTATAAGGATGCTGGCAGCTATGCGTCTATCTAGTCCCATAGTAATAGCTGAAATAAATCCGCCAAAGCTGATTCCTGCAAGAGCAATTTTATCTGTTTCGATTTCAGGTCGGGCCATTGCCCAGTCAACAACTCTCATGACATCAGTTACTGAAATACGATAACTATCAAACCATTCGTCAGAAGAAAGATTAGGGTATTTCTTTTTTAGTTCAGCCGATATACGGGTCTCATGGAATATCAGATATAAAATAAAACTGGCAATACTATGTTGTGCCAGTGTACGGGAGATTAACTTGCAAGGAATCACACTGCGGGCGCCCATTCCGTGAATTAAAATTGCCAGGGGAGCTTTCTGAACATTTTTAGGGTAGATATAATCGCCGATTATGGGTTTATGGTCAAAAAGACCAGATTTAAGTGCGCTTGGAAGGCACACCCTGAAACGTGACCACTTTCGCTGCTCTTCGAGAAGCTCTATGCTATCGCTGATATCCTGCGCAGGGTATCTGTATGGATTTACCAGGTTAAAGATACGATCAGACATTTACATTACCGGAGTCTATTATAACATGTACCCTTTGTGGGGATAAATTATCTCCCGCAAAAATTTACCGGCTGAAAAACCGAAGAAATTTTTTTCTGATCGGTATCTAAGCTTTTTCTTTTGCGGGAGAGGCGGCTGAGTATAATTTGATGGTGTATTCTTTTACCATGCGGCACGCGGAAAACCGTGGCATAACTGAGGCGATTGATTCCTTCACTCTTTTGATCCAACCATGGGGTACACCATTCCAATCCTGATCATAGTATAACGGGATTATTTCTTCCTCAAGGAGTTTATACAGCGATTCTGCATCGTTTTTATCCTGATCTGGAGAATAAGCCGCTTCTGGTCCGGGACCGATAGCCCATCCGTTAGCACCGTTATAGCCTTCTTCCCACCAGCCATCTCTAACGGATAAATTCGGTACGCCGTTGATGGCAGCTTTCATACCGCTGGTACCGCTGGCTTCTTGCATACGATAAGGCGTATTTAGCCAGACATCAATTCCGCGTGTAAGGTAGCGGGCAACATGCATATCATAATCCTCAACAAAAGCGATTCTTCCTTGAAATTCCCTGTCTAGAGCCAGCGAATACACTTTATGCAAAAGATATTTCCCCGAAAAGTCAGCCGGGTGAGATTTCCCGGCAAAGACTATTTGTACGGGATATCTCGGATTATTAATAATTTTTTTCAACCTTGGAATGTCATACAGGATTAAGGCGGGACGTTTATATTCTGTAAACCTTCTCGAAAATCCGATTGTCAGAATCTGAGGATTTAACAGAGCTCCCATACAGACTACCTGTTGAGCATTTACTTCTCCCTCCGCCCACCTTAACTGAGCACGTCCCATGATGACTTCAATTAATCTGGCTTTAAGGGAACGATGTATTTCCCATATCTCCTCATCAGGAATTTCATGCACCTTTTTCCAGAGTTCAGCATCATCCTGATGCTTCAACCAGTCAGGTCCAAAGTATTTTTCAAACAATCTGATGAAATCAAGACCAATCCATGTAGGGACATGAACCCCGTTGGTGATATGGCAGATCGGAATGTTCTCCTCGGGAGTGTCCGGCCACAGTTCCTTCCACATTCTTTTTGTTTCGATTTCGTGCAGATGGCTAACCGCGTTTCGCTGGTTTGAGGTATTCATTGCCAGGGTTGTCATATTAAATCCATTCTGGCCGCGAATATCGGGTTGCCCGAGTTTTAAAAAAGTATCTCTGTCGATCCCGAGAGATTGCCAGAAGCCATCGAAATATTTATCAATTAAGCCATGTGAAAAGCTATCGTGGCCGCTGGGCACCGGTGTATGGGTGGTGAATACGGAAGATAATTGTATTTTCCGTAAAGCATCGCTAAAGGAAATGCCCTTTTCAACTTCTTCCCTGATTCTTTCCAAATTCATGAAAGCAGAATGTCCTTCATTGGCATGCCAGATAGCAGGGTTGATACCGAGTGCGCGCAAAACCCTTACACCACCAATTCCCAGGATGATTTCCTGCTGGATGCGCATTTCAGGATCTGCCGTATAAAGACGAGCAGAAAGCTGCCGGTCTTCAGCCGTGTTTTCATCCAGATTGGTATCCAGCAGATATATATTTACTCTGCCGACTCTGACCAGCCAAACACCGATTGCCAGGGTACGATTGTGGAGTTTGACCGTGGTTATCGTTCGATCACCTCTCGGTGAAAGTACCTGATTGATGGGAGCTTCTCTAAAATTGAGTTGCTTGTAAATTTCCTGTTGCCAGCCTTCTGCAGAAATATGCTGGTGAAAGTAACCCTGAGGATACATGAATCCGACGCCCACAAAAGGCAATCCCAGATCGCTGGCTTCTTTGCACATATCACCTGCCAGGATACCTAGACCTCCTGCATAGATGGGCAATGAATTATGTAAAGCATACTCCATGGAGAAGTAAGCAACAGGACCATTTAATACTTCGGCATAATTTCTGGCAAACCAGGTATGGGAATCCTGCATATCGGCGTCGAAATCTGCCATCACGGAATCATATAATGCTACAAATGCAGGATCTGCGGCCGCTTTCTGAAGGGTTTCCACTGATGTGTCATAAAGAACTTTTACCGGATTGTGTCCGCTGGATCTCCAGAGCGGATAATCAAGTGCTTTAAAAAGATCTCGTGCTTTGGGATGCCAGCTCCACCAGATATTATGTGCTAATTCATCTATTCTGTTAATACGCTCCGGTATTCTTGACGAGAGCGTGGGATTTATCATTCAAATATCCTTTTAAATTATTTTTATGCTATTCAGGGAGATTATGGCAAACTCATTACCATCCCTATTATATAAGATAAAGGATTTTTTTCGAAAATCAACTTTATCTGAAATTGAATCCAGCAAACATTAAATCTACTATAATATAAATTGAGTCTTATTTTGCTACCATACGATTCACATTACACTTTTACCCTGGTCGAAGATCGTAAAGGCGGTGTACCATGAAAGCTTTGATACTTGCAGGAGGTAAAGGAACCAGACTCAGACCACTAACCAATACCATTGCCAAACATCTGCTACCAGTTGCTAACAGACCAATCCTGTTTTTGATCATGGACCAGATTCGTGAAGCCGGAATAAATGATATTGGAATTGTTGTATCTCCTGAAAACCAAATGGAACTAAAGAATGCTCTGGGAGATGGATCAAAATGGGAGGCCAGTATAACTTACATTTTACAATCGTCTCCTTTAGGGCTTGCCCATGCTGTCAAGGTAGCCAGGGATTATCTGGATGATTCAAATTTTCTATTATTCCTGGGGGATAATTTGGTAAAGGAAGGTGTGCGCGGTTTGGTTCACGAATACTACGAGCATAAACCGGACGCATTAATCGTTCTGAAACAGGTCAACGATCCACAAGCGTTTGGTGTAGCTGAGACCGATCATTCAGGTCGGATTTTGAGGGTGATTGAAAAACCAAAAGATCCGCCAAGTAACCTGGCTCTGGTGGGAGCTTATATTTTCACACCGGTTGTTCATGAAGCAATTGATCAGATCAAACCTTCCTGGCGTGGAGAGTACGAAATAACAGACGCAATCCAGAAGCTTCTTGAATGGCAAAAAATAGTTAAAAGTCACATTCTCCAGGGCTGGTGGCTGGATACCGGTAAGAAGCAAGATCTGCTGGAAGCCAATCGGATAATTTTAGAAGAATATATTATTAACAGTATCAGGGGCGAGATAGATTCCGTGAGCAAAGTAACTGGCAAAGTTGAGATTCTTGATGGTACTAAAATCGAAAATTGCCTGGTAAAAGGACCAGTTTCAATTGGAGCTAATTGCCGGATTACCGATTCATTCATAGGCCCATATGTTAGCATAGGAGATGGCACAGAAATTACCGGTTCCCGCATAGAAAAATCGATTATTCTGAGTAATTCTCGTATTATTGATATCCCGCTCATTACTGACAGCGTGATTGGTCGCAATGTGGAGGTAATCAAGCAACCCCGTAAAAACCTGGAAACCTCAATTCTGTTTTTAGGAGATTATGCTCAGATTGAGTTGTGAACCGTTTTATAATATACTTTGTTCCATCCCTCTAATGGGATGGAAATATTTCCCGGATAGAGATAGATCATGCTATTACCAGACATTACTCAAAATAGTTTTCCTAATCCGGTAGCCTATTTTTCCATGGAAATAGGTCTGGAAAGTGGAATACCCACTTACAGCGGCGGTCTTGGGGTGCTGGCCGGTGACACATTAAAAGCCGCTGCTGATATGGGGCTTCCCATGATTGGGGTAACCCTTTTGAATAGAAAAGGTTATTTCCACCAGCACCTGGATGAATTCGGGAATCAAATTGAGAGCCCTGAAGTCTGGGAACCTGAAAAGTTTCTTGAGCCCCTGGAGATAAGGGCTCAGGTTGTAATTGAAGGACGCAGGGTTACCATCCGTCCATGGCGTTACGTGCTAACCGGAGTTACCGGCTATAAGATTCCGGTATTGTTTCTGGATACAGCCCTGCCGGAAAACAACCCATGGGATCAAACACTGACCGATTATTTATATGGAGGAGATAACCGATATCGCCTTTGCCAGGAAGTGATTCTCGGCATGGGGGGTATAGCAATATTACGCACTCTTGGATATACACGTTTGAAAGCATACCATATGAATGAAGGTCATTCTGCATTGCTTGTCCTGGCTTTAATTGAAGAACAGAAGGAAAGGCAAAAAGCTACGACCATTACCCGTTCCTGTGTAGAAGAAGTAAAGGAAAATTGTGTTTTTACCACCCATACACCTGTACCAGCAGCGATTGACCAGTATCCTGTTGATATGGTACGGAAAATTCTGGGGGATGAACATACCAGGAACCTTATGAGTGCGGCCTGTTTTAAAGATGACATTTTGAACCTGACCTATTTGGGTTTATGCTTTTCCCATTATATCAACGGTGTATCCATGCGGCATGAAGAAATATCTCAGGACATGTTTCCAAATTATCCGATCAACTCAATCACGAATGGGGTCCATGCAACTACCTGGACCTGCCAGCCTTTCAGCGAGTTGTTCGACCGCCATATTCCTGAATGGCGGAGGGACAATCTATACCTGCGTTACAGTATTAGCATCCCTTTGGAGGAAATCCAGGATGCACATCAATATGCAAAGCAGGACCTCATAGCTGAAATAAAACGTCGTACCGGAATTGTTTTCGATAAACATGCTATGATTCTGGGTTTTGCCCGTCGAGCTACTGCTTATAAAAGAGCCAATTTCATTTTTTCCGACGTTAATCGTTTGCGGAGGATCGTTAATCATACCGGACCCCTGCAACTCGTATTCGGTGGTAAAGCTCATCCCCGGGATGTAACTGGTAAAGAGATCATCCGTAGCATTTATAAAGTGGCTGATGAATTAAAAGATGTTATCCGTATTGCCTATCTCGAAAATTACAACATGGAGATAGCCAGATATATTATTTCCGGAGTAGACCTGTGGTTAAATACACCTCAAAAACCTCAAGAGGCATCCGGAACCAGCGGAATGAAGGCCGCACTGAATGGAGTGCCCAGCTTTAGTGTACTTGACGGCTGGTGGGTTGAGGGGCACGTTGAAGGAGTCACTGGCTGGTCTATTGGAGAAAGCTGGGAGCCTGAAAGCAATCCTGCGCAGGAAATTTCCTCCTTTTATAATAAGCTTGAATATGCTATTATGCCACTTTTTTACGGAAGACCATCTGCTTATGCCTGGATAATGCGTAATGCTATTGCTTTGAACGGTTCTTATTACAATGCACAGCGTATGCTTTTCCAGTATGTAAAAAATGCGTATTTCCCGGGTAATAATTTTAAAAATCTTGACAACCAGTGACAGATGTCTGCTTCTGGTTTTAAAAGGTAAATTGATTATATGAACTCTTTTGAATCTCTACTGCACCAGCTTGCTGAACTTCACGGTATCAACACCAGTTATTTTGACATGGAGGGAAATATTGTCACTGCCTCTACCGAGGCACTGCTTGCTGTTCTGAATGTACTCGGAAAATCGATTAGTTCTGAAAAGGATCTTTTATCCGCGATAAGGGCAAAGATATTGGAGAGCTGGAAAAGACCTGTTGAGCCTGTATTAGTCCTCTGGGACAACCAGCAACCTGATTTTGAAATCCGACTGCCTGCCTCACCGGAAAGCCTGACATTGAACGGATGGGTTGAATTAGAAAATGGAGATCACAGAGAATTCCGGTGGTCATTACAAGAACAAACAGCGATTGATCTGGTAAATATTGAGGGTGCAAATTATTTCCGTGTTCGCTTGTCTTTACCTGAGAAATTGCCTTATGGATACCATATTCTCTATCTGGAGGTAATTCATCAACTTTATAAAACTCTGATTATTTCCTCTCCCGTAACGGCCTATCACCCGGATGTTAAAGAAAAGATCTGGGGAGTTTTTTTACCTCTTTATGCGCTGCGCTTGAATACGAACTGGGGCTCTGGCTCCTATGCTGATCTTAATACTCTTTATCGCTGGATGGCGAATCTGGGTGGTAGAATCATAGGCACACTACCTTTACTACCGCTTTTTCTTGACAAGGATTTTGGTCCGAGTCCATATATGCCAGCTAGCAGATTATTCTGGAATGAACTATATGCTGATATTCACAACTTCCCCGAAATGCAGTCATGCTCGCAGATACAATCTGCAGTCAATTCAGATACGTTGCTGGCAGAGATAAAAAGGCTCGGAAATTCTACCGAGGTTGACTATATCAGCTTGATGAATTTAAAGCGCAATATTTTTATGCAGTTACTTGATTGCCTGAAGTCCAGCAACCATCCCCGATACCGAGAATTTCGCGATTCGGTGAACAATAATCCCGAGCTAAACCAGTACGCTTGCTTTCGGGCGGTTGGTGAAAGACACGGCATATGCTGGGATAACTGGGACAGCAGATTAAAAGCAGGAATAATTAAAACAGGGGATTATGATAATGAGATCAGGGAATATTATCTTTATTCCCAGTGGATTAGCAGGCAGCAAATCGAGAATCTTTCAAACGAAATAAGAAATGAGCGAGCCTATCTGTATCTCGATTTGCCTGTCGGAGTGCATCCTTATAGTTATGACATCTGGAGATATCGGGATGTATTTGTAAGAGGAGTCTGCGGGGGAGCACCTCCCGACCCGGTCTTTACCAGTGGACAGAACTGGGGATTTCCACCTCTTCATCCGGAAAATATCCGTGATAACCATTACGAATACTTTATCAAAAGTATTAGGCATCAACTCTCCTGTGCAAATATGCTGAGGATTGATCATATCATGAATTTTCACCGGTTTTTCTGGATTCCTGAAGGGATGGAAAACCGGCAAGGAGTATATGTAAGGTACAATCCGGAAGAATTCTACGCTATACTAACCCTTGAGTCCTGGAAAAACCGTGCAATCATTATCGGAGAGGACCTCGGCATGGTTCCGCCTGAGGTCAGACCGAAGATGGAAAAACACGGTATTTTCCGCATGTTTGTCGGACAATATCAATTGATTTCTGAAAACCAGCTCGGGGTTGTTCCCGCAAAATCAATTGCCAGCCTGAATACCCATGACATGTTTCCTTTTGCTTCATTCTGGCAGGAAGAGGATATTATCCACAGGCAAAAAATCAAACTTATTGACTCTGCAAGAGCTGAAAAAGAACTTTATCAAAGAAGGCAAATCAAAAGGATACTATCGGAGATGCTTATCAGGGATAAAACCGGTTGGCATCCTGATGATATAGACTGTATATATCAAGCCATTCTGGGTTTCCTGGGCAGAAGTCCTGCATACGGTGTGATAGTGAATCTGGAAGATTTATGGTCAGAAACCAGGCCGCAGAATATTCCGGGTACGCAAAACGAAAATAACTGGACAAGAAAAGCCAGGTATTCTTTTGCCGAGTTCAGTATTCATCCGAAAGTACTGGAAACGCTAAAAATGCTTAATCAAGAACGCAGTAAAAAAATATCCGCCAGTGATAATATGGAGATTTTTTAACATGAGCAACAGCGAAACACTCTCCGGAAGAACGGGATTGCTGACCAAAGATGATCTCTACCTGTTTAATCAGGGCAGGCATTACCGTTTGTATAATAAACTGGGCGCTCATCTTGTCAGTACCGACGATGGGGAAGGCGCGGTTTTTGCGGTTTGGGCTCCAAATGCCCGGGAAGTTAGCGTGATAGGTGATTTTAATGGATGGAATATCAATGCCCATCCCCTTGAACTGCGTGGCAAATCGGGTATCTGGGAAGGATTTATCCCGGGAGTTCGCAAAGGATCACTGTATAAATATCATATCGAATCTAACTATAACGATTATAAGGTAGATAAAGCCGACCCATATGCATTTTATGCCGAAAATCCGCCCGGTACAGCTTCCATCGTCTGGAATCTGGATTACAACTGGTCTGATCAAAGCTGGCTGGTAAAAAGAAATAACGCCAATTCACTCAAATCGCCCATTTCCATCTATGAAGTCCATCTCGGTTCGTGGAGGCGTGTGCCAGAAGAAAACCACCGCCCTCTAACCTACCGGGAAATCGCGCCCCGGTTAGCTGAATACGTATCCAGGATGGGTTTCACACACGTTGAGTTCCTGCCTGTAATGGAACACCCATTTTCTGGTTCCTGGGGATATCAGGTTACCGGATATTTTGCTCCTACCAGCCGCTTTGGTACACCTCAGGATTTCATGTATCTGATTGATTACCTCCACCGTTACGGTATCGGCGTTATTCTGGATTGGGTACCTTCACACTTCCCTAAAGATGAGCATGGATTAGGCTTCTTTGATGGCACTCATCTATATGAACATGCTGACCACAGAAGGGGTTATCACCCGGATTGGGACAGCTCTATTTTTAATTACGGCAGAAATGAAGTGGCAGCTTTTCTGATCAGCAACGCGCTTTTCTGGCTGGATAAATACCATGTGGATGCCCTGAGGGTTGATGGCGTTGCATCAATGCTGTATCTTGATTATTCACGAAAGCCCGGCGAATGGATCCCAAATCAGTATGGTGGAAAAGAAAACCTGGAAGCACTGGCTTTTTTAAAGCGGTTAAATGAGGAAATTTATCGTAATTATCCCGATGTGCAGACTATCGCTGAAGAATCAACCGCCTGGCCTATGGTTTCGCGCCCCACGTATGTAGGTGGCCTGGGTTTTGGCATGAAATGGGATATGGGATGGATGCACGATACACTCCTTTACATGTCAAAAGACCCAATCTATCGTAAGTATCATCACAATAGCCTAACATTCCGCATGCTTTATGCATTCTCAGAAAATTTTGTTCTTCCTCTATCACACGATGAAGTGGTGCACGGAAAGGGGTCATTAATCGGTAAGATGCCCGGAGATGATTTCCAGAAATTTGCCAACCTGCGCTTGTTGCTCGGTTATATGTATTCCCAACCTGGGAAAAAACTGCTCTTTATGGGTGGAGAATTTGGTCAGTGGCGTGAATGGAATCATGATGAGAGCCTTGACTGGCATTTATTGAATTTTACTCACCACACTGGTTTGCAAAAATGGGTTGAAGATTTAAACCGTCTTTATAGAACCGAAAAAGCTCTTTATGAGCTTGATTTTGATCCTGCCGGTTTCAGGTGGATTGATTGTAATGACGTTGAAAACAGTACACTGAGTTATCTGCGACTTGGGCACCTGCCTGATGAGGTAGTGCTGGTGGTATTAAATTTTACCCCTGTTCCAAGATTCAATTATGTGCTCGGTGTACCTTACGGTGGGGAATGGAAAGAAATACTGAATAGCGACGCTGTTGATTATGGAGGTTCTGGATACGGTAACCTAGGATCTGTAATAGCTGAGCCATTATCTTCTCATAATTTTCCTTTTTCATTAAAACTTACCCTGCCACCACTTGGAGTTCTTTTCTTTAAACACCGGTGAAGATTATTCACATTTAAACTACTGATTTAAGCTGAACAGATATTGTTTACCTTTTCAGAATGTGCTATCTTTAAATAGCAAAGAAAGCTTCGGGGAAAATATAAATGCAAATCAGGAAAGCTTATCAGGAGATTAATCCTACCCTGCTTTACGATGAAATCAAGGAACTGGTGCTGCGGGAAGGAGCAAGCCTGGATCAAAACCGGCTCGAGACATATTCAATGCCTTCCGATTCATCAACCTTTGTTTACCGAGGAACACTGACTTTCAAAATTCAGGGTAAAGAGGCAATACGAGCTCATATTATCGGTGTAGATAGAGGAGAAACCCGGTTGATTTTGGATGCCGATGATACCCTGGTTTCACCCGACAAGCTAAAGACTATTGAAAAAGATCTGGATTTTATGCTGGGTTCGTATGAATCAAAACGCTGATTCAGGCGATCTGACACTTCCCTCTCAATGTATCTATTAGCTGGTCGTAAGCCTTCACAAAAGCCTGTACCCCTTCCTTTTGTAGCTGTTCGGTTATAGTAGTTAAGTCTATTCCTAATTTACTTAAAGTTACTGCAGTTTGTTCTGCCTGATCTAGATCTCTCTGTATTGTGAGTTCAACTTTTCCATGGTCGAGGAAGGCTTCCAGCGTATTCATCGGCAGGGTATTGATAGTATCCGGTCCGATTATCTCCTCTACGTAGAGAACATCTGAATAGTTCGGGTTTTTAGTCCCGGTGCTTCCCCAGACAAGACGCTGTACCTCGGCTCCTCGCACGCGTTGCTTTTCGAATTGAGTGCCGTAAAATATTTCTCTAAATCTTTTATAAATCAATTTCGCGCAGGCTACCGCTGTTTTCCCCCGCATTTCCAGAGCTTCGGGTTTGCCTGCTTTCTCCAATAACCTGTCCACGGCGGTATCAATTCTGCTGACGAAAAACGAAGCGACCGATATGACCTTATTCGGACTGGCATTCGCTTCCAGACCGCGTAGATAAGCATAAGCCACATTCTCATATTGAGGGACTGAGAAAATCAACGTAGCGTTTACGTTCACCCCCTGGGAAATCAGGGCTTCAATTGCTGGAATTCCTTCGGGTGTGGCGGGTATCTTTATCATCAGGTTAGGTCGATCAACCAGAGCCCATAAACGCTGAGCTTCGCTGATTGTGCTGGCTGTGAGATAAGCCAGATGCGGAGATACCTCCAGACTTACAAAACCATCTTTGCCTCCGGTGGATTCATATATTGGGAATAGTTGATCGGCAGCCATCTGGATGTCTTCCACCACTATTTTTTCATATAGACTGATTACATCTATTTCCGGACTCGCGTTAATAATTGAGTCAATGATGCTCTCATACTCTCCGGTTTCACAAATAGCTTTCTGAAAAATACTCGGATTACTGGTTACACCTGTAATCCCCTGATCTATTAGCCTTTTTAATCCTCCATTAACGAGTAAGCCGCGGCTGATAAAATCGAGCCAGATAGATTGACCGTATGTTTTTAACGCCTGTATCCGGTTCATTCTCTACTCCTTCGATTTCTGGATTTATTTTATCAGGTCTCTGGCGAGCGCGGCTGCTCCGATTACTCCAGCTTTGTTCCCCAGAGCAGGTAGCGTGATGCGCAGGTTCTCCCTTGGTGTTTGCAATGCCTGAGACATAATCTTTGAACGTGCCAGGTCAACGAGTTCTGGCAAACCCTGGATAACTCCTCCTCCAATGATGATCAAGCAAGGATTGAATGCGTTTACAATACTGACAATTCCCGCTGCTAGATACCTGGCAGTGTCTTTAACCAAACGCTGAGCCAAAGGATCGGCTTTTCGATATGCCTGCGATACGGTGATAGAAGTGATCTTTTCAATGTTTCCTGCTATTGATAAAATTGTTTTGCCGGCTTCAGGATTCGCCCTGACCGCGTCTCTGGCTCTTTCAGCGATTGCCCATCCTCCTGCATAGGCTTCAAGACAGCCTTCATTCGGGCAGGAACACTTTCTGCCACCTGCAACTACAGTGATATGCCCCAGCTCTCCCGCGGTATTGGTGCAGCCTTCCAGCAGCTTCCCATTGCTGACGACGCCACCCCCAATCCCTGTTCCAACAAATAGGCAAACCAGATCATTGATCCCCTGACCGGCTCCATATTTCCATTCTCCCCATGTGATGGTCCGTACATCATTATTTACAGTCACTGGAATATTAAAAATGTTTTCCAGTTCACGCCGCAACGGAACATTTTGCCATGCTGGAAGATTTGGTGAGTATCTGACGACTCCTTCAACGCGATCTATTTGGCCTGCTACTGCGAGTCCAATCGCCGAAACTTTTACTCCAGACATCTGCTGACAGGCATTGATGGATTCAATAAGATCCAGTATCACTTTTGGGGGTGACTTATCATCGTCGATAAGTTTATAATGTGAGGCAAGGATGTTGCCGCTGGAATCGATCAGCGCGGAATCAATTTTCGTACCGCCTATATCAATCCCCATTGTATAAACCTGATTCTCTCTTTGATTCATTCCGATACCTGACTTTATGAATTTTTAATATTATCATAACTCTTAATACTGAACTTGACCAGAACAAAAACCCCCTTCTACCGGTCAGGTAGGAGGGGGCGCCCACAATTAATCGCAATGTTCTAGCTATTTAAAATTGCGATTGCTTCCTCACGATAGGCATCCATAAGGTACGGGATTCCAGTTACTTTAGCACATTCTTCGGTGAGCGACATCAGTTCACGTCGTGTAATCGCTGGAATGCTAAAGCATCTTGCGCCGGCCATCAATTGCTGAAGACCGACCTTGATCTTATCAACATAGCTGTAAATACCGATCGCGCCGAGCGGAATCTTCTTGATTTCTTCTGACCCGACGATCTTTTTCACAGCTTCCCAGCAAACAAAGATTTCCTCCGGAGTTGAACCAAACTGGCTAACCGTTTGCGGCAGTTTACCTTCTGCTAGCCAGATGCCTATGTTCTTTCCTACCATGCCAGGTATCATTAACGCTCTGCCCATGCAAACCGCTTTGGTAAAGGGGGATCCCAGCGCCAGTGCCTTAAAGACACCGTCTTCACTGCTGAATCCACCGGCAAAAGCCAGATCTGGCACTCTTTCTCCACGTTCGGCCAGCCTGTGGGCGAAATCATATGCTGCAGCATGAAGATAGAGGCTAGGAATTCCCCATTCTTCCATCATCCGCCAGGGGCTCATTCCGGTACCACCGGATGATCCATCTATTGTCAGGAGGTCTATCTTGGCTCTTGATCCCCACTTGATCGCCATCGCCAGCTCACGCAGACTGTATGCACCGGTTTTTAATGTGATTCTTTTAAAACCCAGTCTTCTTAACCGATTCACCTCTTTATAGAATCCTTCCTCATCAATAAAACCAAGCCGGCTGTGTCTCTCAAATTCTTTGATTGCTCCGGATTTATAGGCTGCCTGATTGACGGGGTCAGATGGATCGGGAGTAACTATATAGCCGCGTTTTTGCAATTCGAGAGCTCTTTCAAGGCTGTTTACCTTGATTTCACCACCAATACATTTTGCACCCTGACCCCATTTAAGCTCGATTGTATCCAATCCGTGTTTATCAATAACATATTCGGCAACCCCCAGACGAGTGTCCTCCACATTCATCTGTACCAGAATTTCGCCGTAACCCTGATAATAACGTTTATAAGTTTCAATTCGGCGGTCCATATCAGGTGCGAGTGTAACTTTGCCCTGAGCATTTCTCTCCAGTCCAGGATCGATCCCGCAGACATTTTCGCCACAGACAAGGGTGATTCCGCTGATGGCAGCACCAACTGCAAAATGCTCCCAGTTCTTTCTGGCAATTTCAGTTGAACCGAGTGCACCGGTAAAAATCGGAACCTTCATTTTTACCTTCTTATCCCATCCATACTCAGTTTCTGTATTAACATTTGGGAAAGTAGCAGTGTCAGAATCACCTTTAACACCTTTCGGCAGACCGCGGGCTCCCATTGCATAGCCCTGAATGTTCAAATGAGAATAATCTACAGGATAATCTTTGTCGTTTCCAGCCGTGATCTCGCCAAAAGGACCTGGATAAATTAACTCTCTTCCTCTAAATGTTGCCTTGAAAACTTCGCAATTTCCGGTGCATCCATCTATACACCGAGTGCAAATTCCGCTGCCAGGCGATACACTCCTGGAACGGTTGGCAGTCCTCGTCGCTTCGTTCGAGTTTGGACGCTGTAAATTCATCTTGTTGCTCCTCCTGTAATGTTTTTTATTTTTAGGGCGGGGTTACAATCATTTTTCCAGAGCCGTAAACAGGCATAACCAGGATATTATACATCAAACAGGTATCATTTTGCCATATATAATACACATAACACCAATATGCAGGCTCATTATTAATATCGGCTTAAGGCAAGCGGTTGCCGTTACCTTATTACGAAAATAATATACCACTTTCTTTTTGTTTTTACCAGTTTGCCCGGATTAATGAATATTCTCAGAACAGAGATTTGTAGACAAAATCATAATATATTAACAAATTTAAACATTATTCCCTTTGGTAGTCGGGTGGTATATAGTATAATAGAGTAGAATTTACGATGACTTCACAGGTTTTTTATCGCAAATGGAGATCCCAGACTTTTGCAGAGCTGGTCGGTCAGCCTCATGTAACCCGGACGTTACTGAACGCGCTTAAAACGGGTAATGTTTCGCATGCTTATCTTTTCTGTGGTCCGCGCGGCACGGGTAAAACCAGTACAGCCCGGATTCTGGCAAAGGCGGTGAATTGCCTCAATAATGAAGGAAAGGGCGAGCCATGTAATTCCTGTGAAATGTGTCGAGCAATCACTGAAGATCGTGCCATGGATATAATTGAAATAGATGCTGCTTCCAACAGGGGAATTGATGATATTCGCGATTTAAGAGAGAAAGTCAACTATGCCCCTGTCCAGGCACGCCGAAAGGTCTATATTATTGATGAGTTCCACATGTTAAGCAAGGATGCTTCGAATGCCCTGCTTAAAACCCTTGAGGAACCCCCATCACATGTTATCTTTATTCTGGCTACGACAGAATCTCACAAGGTATTACCCACAATATTATCGAGATGCCAGCATTTTGACTTCCGGCGTTTATCCCGCGCCGATGTAATTGCCAAATTAACCCAAGTCTGCGCCGCGGAAAATATTAAAATTGAGCCTCAATCATTGAACCTGATTGCCAAAAGCTGCGGAGGTAGTCTGAGGGATGCTTATAATCTCCTGGAGCAGCTCACAACTTACTATGGATCGGATATCAAATTTTCTCAGGTTCAGGCTATGCTCGGATTCACTGGAGATTGGCGAGCCAGAGAAATTGTCAAATATATCCTGGGAAATGACCTGGCAAGAGGGATTAAAACACTTAACGACGTTAACGAAGACGGTCTGGATTTACAGCAATTCAACAGGGAAATTATAGAATATCTCAGAGAATTGCTCCTGGTAAAAACTGGTGCATCTGATGCGCTGGATCTGACTACCGATGATATTGGTGAAATCAAGATGCTGGCTGAAAAAGCTCCATTATCACGAATTGTAACCGCCCTGAAAAATTTTGGGCAAATTAATTTCAATAATAACGCTTCGACGCTGCCCTTGGAACTGGCAATGGTTGAGTGTTATCTTTCGACCGGACAGGTCACTACCTTGGAAGAAAGAAGCAGCATATTTTCTGAAAATCTACAGGTTAAGGATGTCCAGTTACACAGGACGGATAAAATACTCTCTGAAAAAATAACAGCTTCAACTGTTGCTCAGGAAGAAGTAAAAACCGGAGGATCACCTGCCGGAATTTCTTCTGCATCGGTTGACGACAAACAGAATAAAGATGTAAAGGATGAAGAATCTCCACCTGCGCAATCAGCCATCAAAGACGAGGTTATTGTTGCACCTTCCCTGAGCAGTGAAATAGAAAGATTGAGAATGAACTGGAAGCAAATACTGGAGAATGTCCCGCCATCCTTCAAGAAATCAAACGCAGTTGCCCTGTTAAGAAGTGCAGGTATAAAACCAATCAGCGTGGAAGGAGAAATGGTTACTCTCTCGGTAAAACATGGAATCTACAAAGAAAAAATGGAGAAGCATGAATATAAGCAGGTTGCTGAAAAAATTATCAGCGATTTTCTGGGACGTACCATTAAAATCTGCTGTATCCATGAACCGGAAAACAACCACCTGGTGAAAGCAGCCCTAAAAATGGGAGCCCAGATTACAGGTGTGGAGGAAAAATGAATAAGCATTTAATCCAGCAGGCCCAACAATTACAGGCTAAACTGGCAAAGGCTCAGGAAGAGCTGGCAAATCTGAATATCGAAGTCAGTTCCGGAGGCGGTGCGGTAAAGGTGATGATTGACGGCCAGCAAAGAATTCATTCAATCAAGATTGCCAGAGAGGTTGTGAATCCCGATGACGTTGAAATGCTGGAAGATCTGGTTCTTTCAGCCATTAAAGAGGCAATTGCCAGGTCGCAGGAGGCCGCAGCCAAGCAGCTAAGTGGTTTGACCGGAGGGCTCAAGATTCCCGGTTTAATGTAATATTTTATTAGGAGAATACCTTGAGTCAACAATCATCAACCAATACAGAGGCAGTAACAAAGTTAATCCAGGAGTTGAACAAGTTACCCGGTATAGGTCCTAAAAGTGCGCAAAGGATCGCCTTTTACTTACTTCGGGCAAGTGAAGCCGATAACCGGTCACTGGCAGAAGCTATTCTTCAGGTTAAATTAAAAACCAGGCTTTGTGCAACATGTCTTAATATTTCTGAAGGCGATGTTTGCTGGGTGTGTTCCAGCGAACAGCGGGATCGCAGTAAAATCTGTGTGGTTGAACAACCCCAGGACATCATAGCGCTTGAGCATACCCACAAATATAATGGTTTGTATCATGTTCTCCATGGTGCACTTTCTCCAGGGGAAGGTATCGGACCGGATGATTTAAAAATTAATGAACTTCTGAATCGGTTGAAGGATGGTACGGTCAAGGAAGTAATTTTAGCCACTAATACAAATCTCGAAGGTGAGCAAACTGCATTGTATCTTCATCGCCTGATATCACCTTTGGGAATCAAAGTCACACGCCTGGCTCGCGGTTTACCTTTCGGTACTGAGCTGGAATACGCAGACGACGTTACGCTTAGCAGAGCCCTGGAAGGCAGGCAAGAGTTATAAGCAAATTGTGCTTGATATTGTTTTCACGGTTTTTTGCTTTGCGCCAGTGTTGCTCTGTCTAAAACTGGATTCATGGAACACAGTGCAGAAATTGATCTGAAGAGAATATCTGTGGCAGCAAATCAATCGATAAAATATAACGGCCTATCGTCACAGCCAATTATCTAATACGTGCTAAAATTCACATCCGGGATAGCATGGTGTACAATTATTGCGGATGTTTTTGAGAATAATGGAGTTATTTCAGTGATCAGCAGGATCAAACCCCTTGAGCAGCTAAAGGCGGAATTCCCCGAAAAATTTGCTTCGGAAACTGAGATTTTCAACCATATTCATCGAGGTGACAGGATATTCATTGCTTCTGCCTGTGGTGAGCCTCAATATCTGGTGAAAGCCCTGATCAAATATACCGAGTCTTATCCCAAAGCCTTTTTCGATGCAGAGGTGATCCACATCTGGACACTGGGAGTAGCACCCTACACGGAAGAAAGGTTCAAATATAATTTCCGTCATAATTCTTTCTTCATCGGAAACAGCACACGCGATGCAATTAACCAGGGATTAGCTGATTATACACCAATCTTTCTATCCGAAGTTCCCCGTCTTTTTGCCACCAAATATATACCGATTGATGTTGCTTTAATACAGACCTCACCGCCTGATGAACACGGCTATATGAGCCTTGGAGTTAGCGTGGATATCGTTAAAGCCGCTGTTGAACAGGCATCGCTTGTAATCGCACAGGTTAATTCACATATGCCGCGTACCCACGGCGATGGATTTATCCATATCAACCAGGTCAATTATCTCGTACCTTATGACGAACCGATTCTGGAATATATCTATCCTGAGGATATACATGCAGACGTTACCCAGGAAATCGGGAAATATGTTTCCAGACTGGTTGAAGATGGCGATACCATACAGGTCGGGTATGGCAGTATTCCCAACGCAATTTTAATTAATCTGGCTGGTAAAAAGCACCTGGGTGTACACACTGAGCTAATCAGTGATGGTATTGTTGAATTGATGAAGATGGGGGTAATTGATAACACCCGGAAGAACATAGATCGCGGCAAAACGATTGCTGCATTTTGCATGGGTAAACGCGAAACATATGAATTTATCAATGATAATCCTTCCATAGAGTTTAAAAGTATTGATTATACCAATAACCCGTTGATCATTTCACAGATCGAACACATGACGGCGATTAATAGTGCGCTTGAGATTGATCTTACCGGACAATCTACCGCTGAATCGCTGGGAAAAACATTTTACAGTGGTATTGGCGGGCAGGCAGACTTTATGCGCGGAGCTGTGCTTGCACGAGGAGGTAAAACTATCCTGGCGTTACCCTCTACTGCAGAAAATGATACTGTTTCACGCATCGTTCCTTTCCTGAAAGAGGGCGCAGGCGTTACCCTGAATCGCGGAGATGTGCATTATGTGGTTACTGAATACGGAATCGCTTATCTCCACGGGAAAAATATTCGCGAAAGAGCCATGGAATTGATTGCCATTGCGCATCCCAAATTCAGGAGGGATTTGATCCAGGAAGCCAAGAAATTGAACCTCATTTATAAGGATCAAGCTTTCATTCCAGGAAAAGCCGGGGAATATCCCAAGGAACTGGAGACTTACCGGACGACCAAAACCGGTTTGGAGATCTTTTTGAGACCTGTAAAAATCAGTGATGAGCCTTTATTGAAGGATCTCTTTTATTCCCTTTCCGATAACAGCCTTTACCGGCGTTTTATCTCCAGAAGAAAGGATATGCCACATGAAAGGCTACAGGAATTTGTGGTGATAGATTACAGTAAAGAAGTTGCCATTGTTGCTACTATTAAACAGGATGAGAAAGAGATTATCGTGGGCCTGGGTCAGTATGCGATTGATCCCAATACCCACACCGCTGAAGTGGCCTTTGTAGTCAGAGATGATTATCAAAATCGAGGAATAGGAACTGAACTGCTTTCCTACCTGACTTTACTTGCTCGCAGACAGGGTCTTCTGGGTTTTACTGCTGAGGTACTGGTTGAAAACCAACCCATGCTCCATCTTTTTGAAAAGATGGGTTTTATCATGGATAAAAGAACCGAGGATCAGGTTTACGTATTAAAGATGGCTTTTAGTGAGGCAGCAAGTCATGGACAATAAGCCGGACATCAAGTACTTGTTTGAACCAAGAGGAGTAGCGATTATTGGGGCATCCCATGACAGGAATAAAATCGGCTACAAATTTGTCGAAAACATGACCGCCTGTGGTTATAAAGGTGGTATTTATCCGGTTAATCCTGAGGGCGGTGAGATTCTTGGACACAGGGTATACAGGAGCGTAGCAGAGATAGATGGCGAGGTGGATATTGCTTGTGTCGTGATTCCTGCAAAATACGTTTTCGACTCTATCAAAGCCTGTACAGAAAAGGGAGTCAAATTTGCTGCAATAATCGCTTCCGGTTTTTCTGAAATTGGCAATACGGCTGAAGAAAGGAAGATTGTAAATCATGCCAGAGCACATGGCATGAGAATACTCGGTCCCAATATCTTTGGTGTTTACTCATCGGTAGCTTCTTTAAATGCTACATTTGGGCCCAGCAACGTTAGACCTGGGCATGTTGGAGTAATCACTCAAAGCGGTGCTATCGGTATCGGCATGATGGGCAAAACCGTTACCGAAAACATCGGATTGTCTGCCATTGTATCCGTTGGCAATAAATCTGATATTGATGAATCTGATCTCCTTGAATATCTGGTTGCGCAGGAAGAAACCCGTATTATATTAATGTATATCGAAGGAGTTAGTGATGGTGAAAGGCTGGTCAGGATATTAAAGGAGGCGACGCAGAAGAAACCCGTCATCGTCATCAAATCCGGACGCTCCCGCCGTGGTGCCATAGCAGCTGCTTCTCATACCAGCTCGCTCGCCGGGGAAGACAGGGTTTTTGATGATATTATCAAACAATGTGGCGTAATCCGTTCTGAAAGTATCCTGGATGCCCTTGACTGGTGTCATTTTCTGGCCAGCACACCCTTACCGACAGGCGAAAATACAGTGATCATAACAAATGGTGGAGGAATGGGGGTTCTGGCGGCTGATGCCTGTGAAAAATATAATGTCAATCTTTATGACGATTTACAGAGCCTTACCCAGACGTTTTCCAGTATAATTCCGGCGTTTGGCTCTTTGAAAAATCCAATAGACTTATCAGGGCAAGCATCGGCAGATCTGTATGACAAAGCACTGGTTGCAGCGTTGAATAACCCCAGCATCCATTCTGTAATTTGTCTTGCCTGCCAGACAGCAGTATTCGACCCCGATGGATTCCGTCAAATTATCGAAAAACGTTTTCCCGAGTTTAATCAAAGTAAGCCGCTCGTGCTGTCTCTATTTGGCGGAGCTAAAATTCAGGAATCATTGGATGAGTTCCAGAAAAAAGATATTCCTGCTTTTCAAGACGTTTATGAGGCGGTATCTTTACTGGGAGCGATGTATTTTTATTACCGCGCCAGGCAGAACTCTTCAGATGATATCCAGAATGTCGACATTGATTTCGAAAAAATCGATGAAATTATACGCAGGGTAAAGGCAGATAAACGGACTTTCTTGCTTTCTGCCGAAGCAATGGCTATCATGCGAATCGCCGGTATACCCATTCCTCAAAGTTATATCGCACACAGTCTGGACGAAGCGGTAAGATATGCCGAAAAAATCGGGTATCCTGTAGTGATGAAAATCGTCTCAAGAGATATTATTCATAAAAGTGATGCAGGTGGAGTAGCTCTGGATCTTTCCAGTCGTAATGAAGTGATCGATGCCTACCAGGCAATCATGCATAATGTCAGGGAATATAATCCCGCTGCCAGGATTGAAGGCATTGAAATTGATGAAATGATTCAATCTGATATAGAAACCATAGTGGGCTCACGCCGAGATCATGCTTTCGGCCCAATTGTTATGTTCGGGCTTGGTGGAATTTACGTAGAAGTTATGAAAGATATAGCTTTCCGTGCTTTTCCACTCGGGCGGAAAGAGACATTGAAAATGATCAGTCAGATACGATCTTACCCGCTTTTACTGGGCGTACGTGGTGAGAAAAGAAAGGACATCGATGCGATAGCTGATGTCATTCTCAAAGTCGGCACCATTCTGGCAAAATGTAAAGATATCTCTGATATTGAAATCAATCCGCTGGTTGTATACGAACAGGGTGGAGGGGCCAGGGCGGTTGATATCAGAATTTTGCTCTCAAAACCTCAGGAGGCAGTATAATGAAGACAATTATTATTGGCTCAGTATGTGAAGACGCCGGCAAAACCAGTTTGATTGTTGGTCTTGCCAAAATACTGGGGAAAAAATTCGGTTATTTAAAACCGTTCGGAGATAGATTAATATACCGTAAAAAGCGTCTATGGGACTATGATTCAGCATTGTTGACCAATATCTTTGGACTTGAGCAAAGTTCGGAAGACATGACCATTGGATTTGAGCATTCCAAGCTCAAATACATGTATGATGAAGCCAGTACCAGGTCAAAACTGCTGGAAATGGCACGCAATCTCGGAGATGAGAATCAGATTTTGTTTGTAGAAGGTGGTAAGGATCTCACGTATGGAACATCGGTACGGCTTGATACGCTGTCTCTCGCCCGGTATCTGGGTGGCAAGCTGGTTATTGTGGCAAGCGGTGACGAGGGTACGATTCTGGATGATGTCACCTTTTTGAAAAAATATGTGAATATGGCCGAAGTGGAATTTACTCTCGTTATTAACAAGGTTAATAACCTCGAGGATTATGTCAACACTCATCTCCAGGATATCAAGGAGATGGGAATAAAAGTTGCCGGAATCATACCCTTCCAGAAGGATTTAACTTTTGTCAACGTTAGTTACATTGCTGAAAGGCTACAGGCAAGGGTGATATCTGGAGAGGGAGGATTGAATAACAAGGTCAAGCACGTTTTTGTAGGTGCCATGTCTGGTGATGCCGCCGTTAGGCTTCCCCTTTTTAAAATAGAAAATAAACTCGCTATCACCTCTGGAGACAGGAGCGATATGATTATTGCTGCACTTGAAAGCAGCACCGCCGGAATCGTTTTAACCAACAATGTTCTTCCGGCTCAGAATATTATTGCTAAAGCCGCCGAAAAAAATATTCCATTATTACTTGTGCCTTATGATACTTTCCAAACAGCAAAACGCGTTGACGATATGCCGACTCTCCTGACCAGAGATGACACCGAGCGCATTGATCTACTGCAAAAATTGATCAGCGAGCACATTGATATAAATGCTATCCTGTAAATCTCTATAAAAAGATAAGCAATTAGTGGATACATTGTCCCGGAACTACAACGGTTTGCTGAAAAATTGACGCTCTTCAAGCCATATGATAGTATTAATTCTAATTACCTGTAGAATATAATGAAGATCAGTCATTTTAATTACTTGTCTCTTAGGCTTTATGTCAGCCTCCTCTGTCAGGGTTAATGCGAGGTTATGCCGTGCGACTGGATCGAGAATTAGCCAATTATTCACCTGTGAAAGATAGTTTGATTACCATCGGTGTTTTCGATGGGGTTCACATCGGACACCGGTATCTTGTTTCACATCTAAAAAAAATTGCCAGCGATGCGAATCTCGCCAGTATTGCAATTACTTTCCGTCAGCATCCACAGCAGATTCTCAATCCTGACTATCAACCACCTTTTTTAACGGATGCAGAGGAAAAAGCCGAGTTATTAAAAGCTGAAGGCATCGATATCGTAATTGTGCTGGATTTTACCCGCGATCTCGCCCGAATGAGGGCAAGGGAATTCCTGGAAATTCTGCAGAAAAAATTAAGGATGCGCGGATTGGTAGTTGGCCCGGACTTTTCTCTGGGAAAAGATAATGAAGGCAATATTGCAACCCTGAAAAAGTTAAGTCAGGAGATGAATTTCAGCCTGACCGTAATTCCACCGGTAATTATAAATGGGGAAGTAATTTCAAGCACCGCAATTCGTCGCAGCCTGGCAGAAGGAGATATAGAAAAAGTCCAGACAATGCTAGGAAGACCTTTTAGCCTGCATGGGAGAGTAGTTCACGGGAAAGGACGCGGAGCCATTCTGGGTTTCCCAACGGTTAATCTTGATATTATGCCCGGTCAGGCTATTCCTTCAGATGGTGTTTACGCTTCACTGGCTTGCGTTAAGGATAAAGTCTTCGACTCAGTAACCAATATTGGTAAAAATCCTACTTTTGGAGACAATGAACGCACTGTTGAATCTTACCTGCTGGATTATCATGACGATTTATATGAACACAAGGTCAGGATAGATTTTATCAAAAAAATCAGAGACGAGATAAAATTCAATAGTCCTGCTGAGCTCAGGAACCAGATCTCAGTCGATATAATATCTGCCAGAAAGATTCTGGCTGGTATTGAAAAACCTGACCAGTGCAGGATAAAAAGATCCGGTTCTGTATCTCCAAATTAAATATCTCATATGTATCTTGACGGATTTTTCAGAAACATCGAAAATAGGTTTATCATAGTATGAATAACGTATATTATATAAATACGGATAAGGAGTAAAGAGGAGAAAAAGATGGCTCAGTTAAGGATACCCGGCCCAACCCCGTTACCGCCTGAAGTTTTGCAAAGTCAAACCAAGCAAATGATCAATCATCGCGGATCTGAATATCATGCGATGATGACTGATGTTACCAATAAAATTAAATACGTTTATCAGACTAAAAACGATCTCTTTATTCTTACCGGTTCAGGGACCGGTGGGATGGAAGCAGCGATAGTGAATATGCTTTCGCCCGGAGATCAGGTACTATCAGTCTCCATAGGTATTTTTGGTGATCGCTTTGCCAGCATTGCCCAGGCATTCGGAGCAAAAATAATCCCCTGCAAATTTGAAATGGGGAAAGCTGCAGATCCAGATGTAGTCCGTAAGGCTCTGGTGGATAATCCAGAGGTAAAAGCGGTATTAATTACCCACAATGAAACTTCAACGGGTGTAACCAATGATCTGGCTGCATTGAGCAAGGTGGTGAAATCATTCGGTAAACTGCTCATTGTTGATTGCATCAGCAGCATGAGCTCAATTAACTGTCCTGTGGATGAATGGCAGATAGATGTAGCCATATCTGGCTCTCAGAAAGGATGGATGGCTCCTCCCGGATTGACCTTTGTGAGTGTCAGTCAAAAAGCCTGGGATGCTTATTCAAAGGCAAAAATGCCCCGCTTTTATTGGGATTTCGGGCAGGCGAAAAAATACCTGGCGAAAGAAGAGACACCCTGGACTCCAGCAGTGTCGGTCATTTATGCCTTACAGGTCGGACTGAACATGCTTGTAAAAGAAGGGCTGGAAAACATCTTCGCCAGACATGAGAGGGTTGGTAAAGCTACCAGAGAAGGCGCAAAAGCACTTGGATTGAAGCTGGTAGCCGATGAAAAATATGCCTCCAATACGGTTACTTCAATCTGGCTACCTGCAGGTATCGAATATAAGGCCCTGAGCAAAACCATGAGGGAAGACTACCAGATAACCATCACCGGCGGTCAGGGTGCTCTGGATGGAAAAATTTTCCGTATCGGTCATCTCGGATGGGTTGATGTCAAGGATATTGATGAATGTATGGTAGCTCTCAAAGGAGCACTGACCAAGCTAGGTTATAAGAATTAGTTAAACAGGAGAATACCATGAAAGTTCTTGTTGCGGATCCGCTTTCCAAGGAAGGCATAGAAATCATGAAATCCGTCGCTGAGGTGGATGTCAAGACGGGTCTGAAACAGGATGAAATCCTCCAAATTATCGGTGGTTATGAAGGATTGGTTGTCCGAAGTCAGACGCAGGTTACCGCCGAGGTTATTGAAGCGGGTAAAAAACTGATTGTTATCGGCAGGGCCGGTGTAGGTGTAGACAATATTGACCTTGATGCTGCCACCAGACGAGGTATAATCGTTGTTAATGCTCCTACTGGAAATACAATCTCAGCAGCCGAACATGCTGTAGCCCTGATGCTCGCTCTGGCAAGACAGATACCCCAAGCGAATAACTCACTTAAATCCGGTAAGTGGGAAAGAAATAAGTTTATGGGAACCGAAGTGCGGGGGAAGACTCTGGGAATAATCGGACTGGGTAACGTCGGATCTGCTGTAGCCAGGCGTGCCCTTGGCCTGGAAATGAAGTTACTTGGATACGACCCCTTTGTCTCAGAAGAGCATGCACGCAATCTCCAGGTCGAGCTTGTACCTCTGGAAAGAATATACAAAGAGTCAGATTTTATTACCCTCCATATTCCTCTCACCCCCCAAACAAAAGGAATGATCGGGGCAAAAGAGCTTGCCATGATGAAACCTGCAGCTCGAATCATCAATACTGCAAGAGGAGGTTTGATCGACGAAGAAGCTCTGGCAAATGCGCTCAAAGAGAAAAAGATCGCTGGAGCCGCTATTGATGTATTTCCTCAGGAACCCTGTACTTCAAGTGTACTTTTTGCTCTGGATAATGTTATTGTTACTCCACATCTGGGAGCGTCGACCGCCGAAGCACAGGTCATGGCAGCCAGCGATGTAGCCTGCCAGATTGTGGACGTATTCAAAGGATTACAACCAAGATATGCGGTGAATGCTCCGTTTATTCCTCCTGAAATGATGTCAACTCTTGGACCTTTTATGCAGGTTGCCAGAAAGATAGGGAAACTTGCCAGCCAAATTGCCGAAGGGCAGGTAAACTCCCTGAAAATAAAATTCGAGGGAGAAATCACTCAATATGACACCAATGCAATCAAAGCAGCCCTGCTAGGTGGTTTACTTGAAAACGTGAGTGAAGAAAAGATCAATCTGGTCAATGCCAACCTTATCGCCAGCCGGCGTGGTTTGACAGTGATTGAACAAAAGGAAGCAACCTGCCAGAATTATGCCAGTTTGATCACGGCCGAGGTGACCACCAGTACGGGCAGCATGGAGATTGCAGGCACTGTACTCCGCGGCGAATCACACATCGTAAGGGTTAATAAATACTGGATTGACTTTATTCCAACCGAAGGTTACTTCCTCTTTGTTGACCATCGTGATCGTCCAGGATTAATTGGAGCCGTGGGGAATATTACCGGAAGTGTGGATGTAAATATCAGTGCTATGCATGTCGGACGCCAAAAAGCCCGCGGTGATGCTTTGATGATTCTAGATCTGGATGAAGAGCTTCCGCAGGAGGCTGTCAGAAAAATTGAAGCTATACCGGATGTTTACAAGGTTAAGGTAATTAAATTATAACCTTACAACCTGAAATAAAAACCCTTGTCAGGGGTAGCAATAATGCTACCCCCTAATTATTACCACCGGTAGAAAACCAGACCAGCAGGAGATTTGGGATAAAAGTAAGTTGATTTTCTGGGCATCCGGTCACCTTCATCGGCAATTGCTTTAATCAGATTCGGCTTGACTGGATTCAGGATAAACAACAACTGATACTCCTGGTTCCTGATGCGTTTCAATGCTTCTTTCCAGTCGTGGCTATAAGCCAGTGAAGTTTGTTCCTGCTCGCCACTTAAGCCAAGCATATTCCCCAGTATAACATGGTCAACAAGGCTGACATCCAGTTTGCCATAAATTTCGCCATGAAATTTCGGCATTAAGTTGATTACCTGGGACTGCGAACGCAGTTCAAGTACCTGCATAATGTTTTCCTTCAGTCCATATATTGCCAGCCTGACCTGATCAGCGCCTGATGCTATCCCACGGATCATCTGATCCATTTTATTTTCAAAATCAGGTGAATAGGTATCAATTTCTTTAATATTAAAAAATATTTTGAGCTTATCAGGCAGACTGTTCAAAATCGGTTTCGAAATTCCCCTTACCAGGCGATGCGTGGGTAAGATTACCAGACCAGCATCATCAAAACTCACCAAACTCATCATGATATAATTGAATCCTGCCTCTCCGGCTCCCGTGCCTCCTTGAAGCATTTTCTCCTTGCGAAAGGTTAAAGCGCTGTCATATCTGTGGTGGCCATCAGCAATATACAGAGGTTGTTCTCTCAATTGATTTTTAATTTTCCGTATTATCTCTGGCCGTGTAATAACTCTTACCTCATGCCTATCTCCAAAAATATCGGAGACATCAATTTCCGGCTTCCCGCTTTCCTCTGCAGACAGGGTTGAGGCAATTACCTCATCGGGGTCATCATAGAGTGCCAGTACAGGACTGGTGTTAGCATGGCAAGCCCATAACATATTCAGACGGTCGCTTTTTGGCTTTGGCATGATATTCTCGTGTGGCAGTATGTTTCTAGTTTCCCATTCTTCCAACTTCACCAGGGTGATCAAATTTTTTCTGACATAGCTTTTTCCTCTGAGAGAAAAAAAATGGCGGTGAATATAAATTGCCGGTCTATCTTCGGAAATCAGTACATTTTCCTGTAGCCATCTGGCTATGCAGGAAGCTGCGCGGGTATAACGGTTATCTTCCAGTGTATCCTGTGGCAATTCACGATTATATTCAATTCGCACGAAATTAAACTCGGAAATTTCATAAAGTCTGTTCTGTAGTTCCAGATCAATTATGTCATAAGGAGGACAGATAACTTTGGAAAGATCGGAAATTTTCGAGGGATTATATCTTATTCCGTAAAATGGATTGATTTCAACCATGTACAGACCTTCCTGATATTATAAGCGATGAAGCGAGTTCGCTTCATCGCAGGATTTTACTGCAGACTTCTTTAAGTTTACTTGATATTTACAGATTAAAGCAAGTTAATTGAATCACAAATGGACAAACCGGATTATTTATTTTAATATCAAGACGAAGATGCGTTGTGATTAAATTCCCATATTAACAAGGCTTTTATGGCTGAACCAAGAACTTATCAAACAGAAGCAATCATAATCAAAAAAGTGAAGCTGGGTGAGGCGGATCGGATCTTAACCCTGTATACTCTTGAACGCGGGAAAATCGAAGCCGTAGCCAGAGGAATTCGTAAAGCCCAAAGCAAAATGGCCGGGCACCTTGAACTTTTAACGCACAGTATGGTGACGCTTGCCCGCGGTCGTACTCTGGATACAATTATTGGCAGCCAGACGATTAATGGTTTTTATGATTTGAAAAATAATCTCTGGCTTTCCTCATGTGGTCTTTATGTTTCTGAGCTGATCAACCAATTCAATGCGGAACACGTTGAAAATAAATCTCTCTTTTATCTCTTTCTCGATACCTTGAAGCAGTTAGGCGACACTAATAATTCACTGATCATTATAAGGCATTTCGAAATGCAACTTCTTGAATTATCCGGGTATAAACCACAATTGCAGATTTGCTCTGCTTGTCAGACAGATTTGAAACCGGTCGTTAATGCATTTTGCGCCAGAGCCGGCGGCATAATCTGCCCAAAATGCAGGGATGAAAATCCTGCCAGTATTCCAGTCTCAGTAGATGCGATAAAAGTATTGCGTTTTTTGCAGCAAAATGATGCTGCAACCGTCAGGAGACTGAAAGTTAGTGCTAAGCTTTCTGAAGAATTACAGAGGATTATGTCTATTTACATACACTACATACTGGAACGCGAAGTTAAATCCTCTGCCTGGCTAGATACCCTCAGGGACCAGATAAGGAGAATGTAAAAATTGATTTAGATTGTCCACCTGGATGATTATTCCGGGTATCCAAACTACCAGTATTAATCAAAGAGATTAAATCGGAGATTATCTTAATTGCAAAACCGTGAAATAATACTTGCTTCATCATCACCGCGCCGTAAAATGCTGCTGGATCAGATCGGTTTGATATTTGCCGTGGATTCAGCGGGAGACAGAGTTGAATCCGGGGTAACAGAATACCAGAAAGATCCAGTTAGTTTCGTAACCAAAATTTCATTGCTGAAAGCCAGCACTGTTGCTCCCCGACACCCGGATGCATTGATAATCGCAGCAGATACAATTGGATATTTGAATAACAGGATAATCGGTAAGCCTCAAACATCTGAGGAAGCACGAGAAATTCTGAGCATGCTAAGTGGCAGATGCCATACGGTAATTACCGGGTTGACGATTCTCGATACGAGATATCAGAAATCTGTTTCCCGTTCAGTTGAAACCGAGGTATATTTCAGGGAATTAACATCAGGCGAAATAGATGCTTATGTAAAATCAGGTGAACCGATGGATAAAGCCGGAGCATATGCAATACAGGGAAAGGGAGCAGTTTTTATTAAAAAAATTTGTGGTGACTTTTACAATGTTATGGGAATGCCGTTGTATACACTTGCCGAGTGTTTAAGAGAGTTCAACTTCCGGATAATTTAAGGACTTTTATATGGAAACAATCATAGATTTGTCCCGAGAGATAGATAATAACATGTTTGTATTCCCCGGTGACACACAGACCCGCCTGATACAAACCGGATTTCTCAAGAACCATGGTTTCAACAATTATCTCTTGGAAACTAGCATGCATGCGGGTACGCATGTTGATGGTCCGATGCACCTTACAGAATCAGACCGGTATATTTCTGACTTATGTTTGGATTCCTTTATTGCTCCCGGCTGTGTTCTTGATGTTAGAAGGGAAAATCCGATCAGGTTAAAGTCAGAATTTCTGGGAAAAATTCCCGCCGGGGGTATTGTCCTGTTGTATACCGGTCATGATGCTTTATACGGAACACAGGAATATTACAGCTGTTACCCGGAGGTAGATCAGGATTTTTGTCTTTTCCTAATTCGACAAGGGGTAAAGATGCTGGGAATGGACTCCCCCTCACCCGATCGTTTTCCATACCCGGTGCACCGGTCGCTTTTAAATCGAGGAATTTGTCTGATTGAAAATTTAACAAATCTTGACAGGTTATTGGTAATCAAAAGCTTTGATATAATTGCTCTGCCATTAAAAATCAAGGCTGATAGTTCACCTGCCAGAGTGATTGCCGTTTTGCACCAGGTCATGCCGGAAACGATTTGATATAGCTGGCAGCACTTTCTCCAGCAAGATATCCGGTAGAAAAAGCTGCCTGCAAATTATAACCTCCAGTTTCGGCATCAATATCAATTACTTCGCCGCAAAAGAATAAACCTCTGACAAACTTTGAAGCCATCGTACGCGGCTCAATTTCATCCAATGCCACACCACCGGAAGTAACCATCGCGGTTGCCAGAGGATAAGGTTCAAGCACGTTTAGTCGCCACATTTTCATCAAGCTGGCTAATGCTTCTTTCTCCCGTGCGTTGATCTGGTTGACAGTTTTATTTCCCGGTATTCCTGAAATTAGAATAAGCGGTTCAATCAACTTGCCAGGCAAAAGCTCTTTAAGCACGGTACGCAAGCTACTCTTCCCGGATCTATCAAATTCTCTTTGCAATCTCGCTTTAAGCTGTGAAACGCTGAGAGCCGGCTTTAAGTCCATTTCAAGGCTTACCGCTCCATTTTCCAGTGCTTTTACAATCGCCAGGCTCATCTGCAAAGCTACCGACCCTCTGATGCAATTACGGGTGATAGTTAATTCACCGAACCGTTTATCAATGATCATTCTTTTGCTTATCTCGCTGTGAATTTCGTCCACCCGGCATTTATAGGCGGTTAACGATATGTTACGTAAAGTTATTCCTTCTTTATCGAGTCCTTTGATTTCTTCCGTGTTTAGAGGAACCAGAGCGGGTCTGAGTTTAACAATAGTATGTCCGAGCTCGTGTGCTATCCGGTACCCGTCTCCTTCTGACCCCGTTTCAGGAAATGAAGCTCCTCCGGTTGCCAGAATCACCGCTGTTGCGGAAAAATCCCTATTTGCAGCTATAACGCCTTTTACCCTGCCATCCTCAACATTAATTCCTGTTACTCGGGTGCCGGTAACTATCTTAACCCCGTTTTGCTTTAGATATCTTTTCAGCGCATCAACAACATCCGAGGCATTATCTGAAATCGGGAAAATTCTCCCGCCCCTTTCAACTTTAGTTTCAATCCCATAAGATCTCATCAAATCAAGCAATTCATGAGAAAAAAATTTATGGAAGGCGGGAAAAAGGAATTTCCCGTTCGAACCATATGCTGTGATAAATTTATCCAGATCGGCGCTGTTGGTAAGATTACATCTGGTTTTACCACTAATCAACAATTTTCTACCGGGCTCAGGCATCTTCTCCAGAAGCAGAACATCCGCACCAAGCTCTGCTGCTCTGCCGGCAGCCAGCATCCCGGATGCTCCGGCTCCAATCACAATCAATCTTTTCAAACTATTCATAATCTTTAAAAACTAGCATAAAGTGGATTAAAATTCAAAATGAACATCAATTTCCGGGCTATTTTTGCATTACAGGTGGTTCTATACTTTAAAAATTTGTAAACCGGTTGATTATACTGCACAAATAATTATGCTATACTTAGATTCATCAGGAAAACTGAAGGGTGCAATATGTCAGAAAACCTGGAAGAAATCCGTCAGAAAATAGAAAAGCTAAGAGAAGAAATTAATCATCACAATTACCTTTATTATGTTCTCAACTCACCGGAAATCAGCGATGCTGAATATGATGAATTGATGCGCACGCTCAGGCAACTTGAGGAGCAGTATCCACAATTTCTGACACCTGATTCACCTACCCAGCGCGTTGGAGCCGCTCCAGTAGAAGCTTTTGGTATCGTTGAACACCGGATTCCTCTTCTTTCACTTGCTGACGTTGGGAATGACGAAGAACTCGAAGCCTGGTATAAGCGGTTGCTGAAGCTGATTAACGGGCAGTATTGCAATTTTGTTTGTGAGCATAAAATTGACGGACTGGCAGTTTCGTTAACCTATATTAATGGCAGACTTGAAATTGGCGCTACCCGTGGAGACGGTTACCGGGGTGAAAATGTCACACAGAACATCCGTACTATTCGGAGTGTTCCTCTTACACTTCCTAAAGGTGCTCCTCCAGCGCTCGAGGTGCGCGGTGAGGTTTATTTGCCCAAATCTGGCTTTTATAAGCTGAACGAAGAAAGAGCCGCTGAAGGATTACCGCTTTTTGCCAATCCGCGTAATGCAGCGGCGGGTTCTGTAAGACAATTAGATCCGCGTATTACGGCCAAGCGTCCGCTTGATATTTACATTTATCATCTGGGCTGGATAGAAGGTGATTCCTCAAGAGAGACCCACTGGGAAAATCTGGAGTATTTAAAATCACTGGGTTTTAAAATTAATCCCCATAACAGGCTTGTAAGCAGCCTTGAAGAAGTAAAAAAATACTACCGTGAATGGCTTGAGAAAAGAGAAAGCCTGATTTATGAGGCAGACGGCATCGTGATCAAGGTCAACCAGTTGAGATTACAGGAACAGCTAGGAGCGGTGGGACGCGAGCCAAGGTGGGCTATTGCTTACAAATTTCCCCCGGTTGAAGCTACTACCAGACTGATAGATATAGAAATAAGCGTCGGTAGAACCGGTTCGCTGAATCCGGTAGCTGTTCTTGAACCGGTTGCAATTGGAGGAGTTACCGTCAGCCGGGCAGCACTCCACAATGAGGATGATATACACCGTAAGGATATTAGAATCGGCGATATCGTGATAGTACGCCGTGCTGGAGACGTGATCCCGGAAGTGGTTGGCCCCGTGAAAGGAAAACGTACGGGCAACGAAACAGTTTTTAGCATGCTTGAAGTTCTGAAAAAATTTGATCCTGAAAACCGCAAACCAGTCTGCCCAGCCTGCGGATCCGGGGTAATAAAGCTGGAAGACGAGGTGATGTATTATTGCACCAATGCAGCTTGTCCGGCTCAACTGCAGGAGCACCTGCAGCATTTTGCATCACGTGCCGCCATGGATATTCGCGGACTGGGAGAAAGAATAAGCCTTGCGCTGATCAAAGCCAATCTGGTCAGAGATGTTGGAGATCTTTATTACTTGAAAAAAGAACAGATTGAAAATCTGGAACGAATGGGACCCAAAAGCGCTGCCAAATTAATCGAGCAAATTCAGAATAGCAAGAATAGACCTTTACCCAATGTGATATTTGCTCTGGGTATCCGCCATGTGGGAGAAGAAATGGCAGAGCGGCTGGCGAAGCATTTCAACAGCATTGATCAATTACAGAAGGCTTCTATTGAAGATTTGATGAAAATTCCAACAATTGGACCGAAGATTGCCGAAAGCATCGTTTCCTTTTTTAGTCTGGAAAGAAATCAGCAGATTATAATAAAGCTAAAAAGAGCAGGAGTTAAACTTCACGAGGAAAAAGCGACCGTTACTGAAAACCTGCCTCTATCAGGTCTCGAATTTGTTATCACCGGAAAATTAAAATCATTCACCCGTGAAGAGGCAGAGGAGCTAATTCGTGCTCTTGGAGGTACTGCCAAAAGCGATGTAACCAGAAAAACAAATTATCTTGTGGTTGGAGAGGATCCCGGTTCAAAACTGGCACGTGCCCGTGAACTAGGAGTACAGCAAATTACGGAAGAGGATCTGCTGAAATTCCTCGGCAAGAAATCCTGAGTATGAAACTGATAGTTGGTTTGGGTAATCCAGGGAAAGAATACGCTGTAAATCGCCATAATATCGGTTTTATCTGTCTCGATTTTCTGGCAAATAAATACCGGATAGAGTTGAATAAACGGCAATGCAGGGCAAAGACTGGTTCAGGGATTATTGCCGAAAACGATGTCATACTGGCAAAACCCAAGACTTTTATGAATGCCAGCGGTCAATCTATAGTTCTACTGTTGCAGAAATACAGCCTCAATCCAGCCGATCTGATAGTAATTCATGATGACCTTGACCTGCCACTGGGGAAAATCCGCATCCGTCAGGGAAGTAGTTCAGCAGGACATAAAGGTGTGCAGTCCATTATTACAGCGTTAAACAGCCGGGATTTCATCCGTATCAGGATCGGAATAGGTCGTCCGGAAGCAAACAGTATTTATAAACAATCCGAGATCATTGATTATGTGCTTGGTGATTTTACTCCTGATGAAATGAAGATTGTTGAATCAACGTCAGAAAAAGTCAGTGATGCCGTCTTTTTTCTTTTAAAAGAAGGCGTGACTGTTGCGATGAACAAATTTAACTCATGAACTCGCGGTGGAATATAATTAATTCAGAGGTGTAACAGGGTTGATTGCGCAGCTTGCGGGTTTGGTTACCCGCTGGGAAGGAAAGAAATTCCTCAAGCTTAAACAAGATTTTAATCTTGAGCAGATTTTCAGCAGTGTTAAAGACAGAAAAGGATTACCTCTCTATATCCATGTTCCTTTCTGCCGTAAACTCTGCCCTTTCTGCTGTTTCAACCGTTATTTGTTTAAAGAAGATCTGGCAAGAAACTATTTCCTTTATTTAAAACGCGAACTGGATATGTATCTTGAGAGAGGTTTTTCCTTCTCCAGTTTTTATATCGGCGGTGGAACCCCGACGGTTTTGATGGATGAGTTGATGGATTTTATTGGTTATCTCAATCAGAAGTGCAGTGTAAACGAGATATCACTCGAAACAACTCCTGCAGAATTGACCGACAATAATATCAGGAGATTAAAAGAAGCAGGAATAAAGCGACTTTCCGCTGGAGTCCAGAGTTTTAATGATGAATATCTCAAAGCCATGGGAAGAACCCTTTGTACAGCCGAGGAAAGCAAAAAGAGGCTGGTAAAAGCCCAGGGACAATTCACTACCCTGAACATTGATCTGATTTTCAATTTCCCTTTCCAGAATCTGGATAATTTCCGTAAAGATGTCGAAACATTTAAGGAGCTTGGAATTGACCAGGTGACCTTTTATCCACTGATGCCATCACCCCATAAAAAGGACGCCCTCGAGAAGAAATTTAATAAGGTTGATTTCTCACGTGAGAAACAGTATTATGATGTAATCTTGGCCGAGGTTTATCGCCGTGGTTATATTGCCTCTACTGTCTGGTGTTTTTCGACCGGAAACCAGATGATCGATGAATATATCGTTGATTCCGCGGACTATGCAGCCATCGGTTCTGGTTCAGTAAGCTTAATGAATGGCAACTTTCTGGTCAATACATTTTCACTGGGTAATTACACCAAAATGCTCTCTTCGGGAAGCTTTCCTGTAATATTATCCAGAACACTCACACTAAAGGAATATGCGCGATATTACTTTTTAACCAAACTTTTTGGCTTAAAGATCAATAAACGGGCTTTTTCACAGCAATTCGGCTCAGAAATTCAGGATTTGCTGAAAACCGAATTAGCTGTTTTAAAGATTGCCAACATTGTCAAGGAAACCGATGGTGAGATAAAAGTTACTCCTGAAGGAATGTTTACAATAAGTGTGATGATGCGCGAATTTTTCGCTTCGCTGAATACTCTCAGAGAAATGTGCATCGAAAAGCAAATGTGAATTCGAAGCAGCTAGCATCTGCGGTTCCGGGAGCCAAATTTAGTCTGAAAACCAGATGATCATATCCTCACCGGAAGCAAACAAAAATTTTTTACAAATTTATTGTATTTCTTTCAGTTATACTTATATTAGAAGACAAAGCCCCGGTTTGATTGTCAGGAAGATTAACGTGAATTTCAAAGTAAGGGGGTAAGAAGAACATGAGCGCCGGGAAGATAGTTTTACTGGTTTTTGGCATTATATTTATACTGGTTTCTTTTCCGATACTGGTTGGTGGCGGCGTCATGGTTGCTATAGACAGATCTTTGAAGGATGACGAGGGATTTTATTCAATCCATGGTTTAGATATTGAAGCCAGTTCTCCGATCATTATTACTGCTCCGGCAGATATCCACATGGAAAATCTATGGTTCTGGAGATATAGCAATCCTGTATCTGTGAAAGTGGTAGCTGCCAGTAAATCCAGCAAAGATGTTTTTATTGGCGTTGCCAGAGAATCCGATTTGCGCACATATATTAACGGAGCAAGTTACGACGAAATTACCAGTTTTTCTCTTTATCCTGAGAGGATAGACCAGAAGCATTTTCCCGGAAATCCTTCGCTTCCTCCTCCAGGAAGCCAGAACTTCTGGGTTGCTTCTTCGGCAGGTTCCGGTGATCATGAATTGCGCTGGGATATTACCACCGGCATTTTTTCTCTCGTGCTTATGAATACCGACGGATCATCTCCTGTTGACGCTGAAGTCTCCATCGGGATCAAGATACCACCGGTAGTATCGGTAATTGGGTGGGGATTGTTATCAGGTGGAATTATTCTCCTGATAGCAGGCGGTATAATGCTCTTTTTCGCTGTGCGGAGAACCTGATTATCGCCTGAAAAGGAATTATCCAGAATTACATTAATACCTCAATGTCCTGAAACGGCATGCTATTTCT
>Ga0123519_10001782_pt1 | contig 36802 bp, 33 predicted proteins | sample YelNatPaOPRAMG02_FD_87396 | JGI IMG/M metagenome (GOLD analysis project Ga0123519, IMG submission 87396) | Hot spring microbial communities from Yellowstone National Park - Yellowstone National Park OP-RAMG-02 (version 2) | ecosystem: Environmental > Aquatic > Thermal springs > Hot (42-90C) ... | reverse complement strand
TGGTATCAATATTGGTGCGGCTCGCTGTTGAGGCAGTCAACCTGTGTAAATATTTTCTTCCTAGGAAGATGTAAATCAGGCATATTACCAGAGTCACCAGCAAAGTCAAGATTCAGGAATGAAATGGAAATGTAAACAAACCACCGATAATGAAAGCCGAGCCAATAAATACCAGATCAAGGCCGGTGTCAATGCCGATAAGTAGTTCAAGAAGAGCCAGGAACAAACCTGTACCGGTAAAGATCAACCAGAGCCAAGAGTTGGCGAATGCAACGCCTGCATCTCCGATCATTTTTCACCTTCTTCAGCCTAAAATAATAATCTGGTTAGCCATTTTAGGACCTGTTAGTGCTGTTCAATGTCACATTTCTCACCTCCTTAAGTATTAGTAATTATTAACTAACTATAAAGTAAGCATAAATTAACAACTTCATCAATAGCGTGTTTAGTTGCTCGCCCTGCTATTTCAAGTTAAACTATGAGACAGCGGTGCTTTATATTTACCAATTATTACAATGAATAAAGTGCAACAACAGCAAACATACGGCTCGATTTTCAGATTCAGGTTATTAAATTCTTTCCAGAGTCCTGCTTACAGGTTATATTTTCTGGGTTCGCCGGGACAATTTGCTGCCATGAATATGCAGATGGTCAATAACCCCCTGCTGCTATATCGCCTTACCGGTTCGGCAACTCTACTGGGTTTGATGTCTTTAATTGGCTCTTTCCCTTTGATAATCATGTCTTTCTGGGGAGGAGCAATTGCTGATAGAATCTCGAAAAAAATGATCATGATTTCCGGCTCAATCGCCTGCGGCTTGATAGCACTGGGCATCGCTCTGGCTCTGGATACCGGGTTTCTCAGCCGCGACGTGCCCGGTTCTTACTGGATATTGATTGCGGCCTTTTGTATCCAGGGAGCAATTTTTGGCTTAATGATGCCTGCCTTGCAGGCTATTATTACCGAAATCGTCAGCAAAGAAAATCTGCTGAATGCAATCGCATTGAGCAACCTGGAAATGAATGCTTTAAGTCTGGTAACTCCGGGGTTAGCCGGGTTCATCATTGATACCTTTGATTTTCAGGCTGTATATTACATGATCACCGGACTCTATGTGTACCAGGCAATGTTTTTCTTGTTTATTCCAGTGGGTAAACGAAATTCTCCATCGCGCGGAAAAATCATCGAGGATATTGCCAGGGGAATCGGTTATATCAGGAAGAACAGGCTAATTTTCTTTGTTTTAATATTCACGCTGGCTATGGTAGTACTTACAATGCCCTATCAGCAGCTATTACCGATCTACGCTGATGACATCCTTAAAGTTGGTGCGACAGGTATGGGCATTATGATGAGCGTTGCAGGAGCAGGAGCTCTGGGCTGTTCATTTATTCTGGCTGCTATTCCGGCGAAAAGACGGGGGTTATTGCTTTTAATCGGTGGGCTTATCTCAGGAGTGGCTCTGTTTGGCTTTGCTCTTTCCTCATGGTGGCATACCTCTCTGGCTTTTCTGGTTTTTATCGGCCTGTCTCAGACTATGAGGAATACGATTGGAACAGCACTGCTACAGTCTTATACCGAAGCTGAATTCATGGGTCGTGTAATGAGTATGCAGAATGTGCAGTTCGGTATCATGAGCCTGTTCACTTTCTTTGTGGGTGTGCTCGCTGATATCTTCCCCGTACAGTGGGTCGTCGGCAGTTTGGCACTTGGCTTGCTTGCAATCTCACTGGTTGCGCTTTTTGTTGCATCCAGAATAAGAAGCCTTAATTGAGTTTTCGGAGTGGGTAGAAAATCAGGGTGACCTTAGCACAATTCGGGCATCCACTGCGAACAGGTTGTCGCCCGAGGCGATTAAAGGATTAATATCCAGTTCTTCCAGCAGGGGATGATGAACTGCGAAATCCGATACTTTTATCATGATTTCCTGCAAAAACATCAGGTTCACCGGTCTGTATCCACGGTAGCCTTTTAATAGAGCATAACCTTTGATTTCCTTTATCATCTCCTCTGCATCGAGATTGGAGATCGGGATTAGCCTGAAGGAGACATCTTTCAATATTTCCACAAGTATGCCACCGATGCCGAACATAATCGCTAGACCAAACTGTGGGTCTCTGGTTACCCCGAGGATTAACTCGATACCTGGTTCTGCCATTTTCTGCACTGAGACACCTTCAATCCTGGCAGATGGCAGTCTTTCTCTGACAGAATGCACAATATCGCGGTAAGCACGAGATACCTGAGAGATGCTGGTTAAATTCAGTTTTACTCCTCCGACATCACTTTTATGACTGATATCCGGAGAGATGATTTTCAGAGCCACCGGAAAGCCGATTTCCCGGCTGAAAGTCACAGCTTCTCTTAGAGTTCTGGCTAGACGAGTGGGAACAACGGGTATCCCTGCTTCCTGTAGCAGTCTTTTAGATTCTATCTCGTTGAGCATTATTCTGCGGGATTGATCCTGTATCTGCATTTTATCAATCCTGACCTTATTCTCCGATTACACTTTTCCAGCGGTTCTTTTATCAAGATACTGGTGGTACCAAACCAGGTGGCGAAGAACCCTGGCAGCGCGCCGGTGGCTGGGATATTCGGGTATCCTTTCTTTAATTCCGGTTGAAGAAATCTCCGGTTCGCCTGGAGGCACATTAAAAAACCTGCGTATTAAGAAAACGGGTTTACCGTGCTTTCTGGCTTGCTGGTTCAGATTTTCAATCCTTCTCTGGTATTCCAGGTGCATCGCCTTTATCTGTTCAGGACTCAGGTTGTTATTTAAGCCCTGTGGTGGGAACGGTGTAAAAGGAGGAAGCAGAGAAATAATACAATCGACGTTGTTATCTTCAAGGAGAAGGGTCAAACAGGTCGAGACGACTGTATCCTCTCCCATTGCCCGCATACCGACCAGGTCAACGGGATTACCATGTGACCAGCGGGGTGGTAATATTGCGTTCATTTTCTGGATGGTTTGTTCTTCAAGTGAGGCGATTTTCAAGCCCTCTTTTTCACAGGCTTCAGCGGTAACCACTCCAAAACCTCCTCCCATGGTCAGAATACCGACCCGGTTTCCCCTGGGTAAAGGTTGACTTTGAAGTGCTACCACCACATCGCAGAGTTCATCATCATCCTCTGCCCGGATCACGCCCGCTTGCTTAAAGGCAGCAGAATAAATTGCATCTGCACCGGACAAAGCGCTGGTATGCGACCGTGCCGCCCTGGCAGACTCTCCGGTGCTTCCGGTTTTGATAACCACCATCGGTTTTTTGCCGGTGATTTCACGGGCAAGGTCAAAAAAGCGCCTGCCTTCTCGCAAACCTTCAATATAAGCTGTGATAACCTGCGTATCTTCATCTTCTGCCAGATATTCCAGGTAATCCTCGAGGTGGATGGAAGCCTCATTACCGGTTCCAACGAATTTGCTCAGTCCAATTCCGCGGCTGGCAACGTTCTGAATTATGCTCGCACCCAGAGTCCCACTCTGTGAAAGCAGTGCCATTGACCCCGGACCAATCCGGCTTCCGATCCCGCAGCTAGCCAGTTTTGAATGTGCATCGGCGTGTCCCAGGCAATTTGGACCGACAAAATACAGGTTACCCTTTTGTGCAATTTCTACCAGTTCGGCTTCCAGTCTGGCACCAGCCTCATCTACTTCAGCAAATCCGGCTGAAATAATTACGGCAGCCTTGACCCCTTTTTCCACGCATTGCCTGAGGATAGAAGTTACAATATCAGCTCTCACGACAATTACAGCCAGTTCAACCGGATCGGGAATATCGAGAATGGTGGGGAAAGTTTTTAAACCCTGTATTTCAGGGATATTGGGATTCACCGCATAAACACGTCTCTTAATTCCTTCATTCAGGGGGAGAAGTAAAGATCGCAATGCATCGTATCCCCACGTACCAACCGTGTTGTTTGCGCCAATAACAGCAACGGATTCTGCTTTAAAAAGAGAATGCCAGAAACTGCTTCTGGCATGAAGAGAAGAGTGCGTAATGTTCATAATACGACCATATTATAAGGCATCTTTTTAAAGAAATCCAGATTACATAATATCATTTACAGTAATTTAGAAGCCCCCGCGGATAAAAACCTCAGTTGTTAGCCTGAAAGGAACATATAAAAGCACCCGGTTGTTTTTGCTTATCTCTGCTAAGAACTTTTTAAATCGCATTTAAACGGGAAATACCAGCTTGATATTGTTGGAGATATTTTCAGCGCTTTTCAGCAAATAATTCATATACTCAGTTTTTCTGGGTTTGATCCGCATTTCCGGCCCGAGGATATATAACGTTGCAGGTAGATCATAATTGCGTACGGGTGCAGCCATGCACATAGCGCCTGTAGCACGTTCGTCTGAACCGATATCGTAACCCCTTTTTTGAATGGATTTAATATGATCAAGTAATTTGTCCTTATCAATCACGGTATAAAATGAATTCGAAAACAGATTCATGCATTTTAAGGCAGTTTTTAGTTCTTTATCGCTCAATTGAGAAAGCAATACCCTGCCGGAAGCACCAGTATAGATTGATCCCATTTTTTGGGGCTGTTCAACCACCCTCAGATCGTATTTACTGGGAATAGAGAGAAGGTTAACATATCTCAAAGCTACCATGATACCGAAACTTACAGTTTCGCCGGTAAATTCAGAAAGCCTTTCAACCTCGGGTCTGGCACAGGCTACAAGATATTCCTGGGTTATCTCTGGTTTTGCCATCAGGTGCGTGATAAGGTACCCGAGATAATACTGGTGTTTGATCGGATCGCGCGTGACCAGGTTGGATTCGATTAATGCCTGAAGTAGACGGTGGGCGGTTGATTTGCTCAGATGGCAGCGCTCCGCAATTTCAGTGATAGTGGTTGCTCCTTCTGAGATACTCTGCAGAATGCTGGCAGCCCTTGAAATAGATTGTACCGAAATTTCCTTATTTTCTTCGTTATTTGTCTTCATTTTTATCAACAAACGAGGTTATTTTATATTGTTTTATCATATTATCCATAAAAATAGCAACATTTTGAAAGTATGAACTATATTAGAATATTCCTGAATCTGGAAAAAGTATTCCACCGAAATTGATAAATTAAAGTAGATGGAAAACTCAGGTTAATTAAGATAAAATTTAAGTTATAAAATCGCCATTTAAACATATACGTATTTCATGTTGACAGGATGTGGTATAATTAAATAAAACCAACATACAGAAAAAATATTCCGCTTTAAAGGATAATATTGAGATAGACATAACAATTATATCTAATTGTAATAAAAGGTTTAATTTACATCTGGTACTGTTACTGGCTGCAACGATTATTTTCGCTAACAAAAAATTTTTAAGAGGAGGACAGAAATGAAAAAACTGATCGTTACCCTGGTTTCTCTGTTAATCCTGACGCTGGTTATCGTTGGATGTGGAGGGGGTGTTCAAACTCAGACCACATCCACTCCGACTGCCAGCAATATCCAGGCAACTTCTTCCCTTACGGTATCAAAATATGGTGGGACATTAAGAGTAATTACAGCCGCGGTCCCTGTTAGTCCTATTGGTATGCCATCAGAGACTCTTGGGCCAAGTCTAGAATCCATGAAATGGGCTGAAGAAGGTCCGCTTATTCAACTTCCTGATGGGAAACTAGGATATAAATTAGCGGAATCAGCAGAATATGATATGAGCACTGATAATTCTGGTATCACTATTCATCTAAAAAAAGGCATAAAATTCCATGATGGTACCGATTTTAATGCTCAGGCCATGAAGTGGAACCTTGACAGGCTGATTGAAAAAGGGTTATACGGTGGCACTACCAACTGGAAATCCTGGGATGTAATCGACCCTTATACAGTCAGGATTAGCTACAAAGAATGGCGCAATTCAATGTTCACGGACATGATGGAAGGTACCATGAGTTTCATGGTATCACCAACTGCTTTTGAGAAGAATGGAATTGAATGGATGCGCTGGAACATGGTTGGAACCGGGCCTTTCAAGCAAGTCAATTTTGAAAGAGATGCTTCACTAACCCTAACCAGGTGGGAAAATTACTGGCAGAGCGGCAAACCGTATCTGGATGGAGTGAAATTAATATATATTACTGATGAAATGACGGCCATTGCAACAATGCAATCCGGTGCTGCAGATGTTCTAATGGGTGCTTCTGCCAAGCAGGCGTATGACCTTAATTCTGCTGGGTTTAAAGTTATATCACGTGTGGAAGGTACTACAGCTTTGATCCCCGACAGTGCTAACCCTGATTCACCATGGTCAAATCCTAAGGTCAGGGAAGCTGCCGAATATGCTATTGATAAGCAGAATTTGGCGAAAACTTATGGTTATGGCTTCTGGCAACCTGCGTATCAGATAGCGAGCCCCATAATAAAGCCAATCTATGATCCTAATTATCCAGGACGTAAATACAATGTTGAAAAAGCAAAGCAACTGCTGAGCGAAGCTGGTTATCCCAATGGATTTAAAAGCAAATTGATTGCACAAAACACTGTTAATCGCGATATACTGGTATCTATTCAGGCTGATCTGGCTAAAGTAGGCATTCAGGTTGACCTGGATATGCCTGAAACTGCCAAGTTTAATGAGTACATGTTTGGCTCAGGATGGAGCAATGGTTTATTATATACATCCCTGTTCGATTCAATGAACATGAACAATTCTCTGGTATTCTATTTTGCTGAAGCGCCGCTGGGTTCTTGTTTTAAAGTCTTGCAAAGACCGACCGGTTTTCAGCAATTGCTGATTGATTCAATGCATGCGCCATTAGCCGATCCGACAGTGCCTGTTGGAGATCCGGCGAAGATCAAGAATATTGTAAATACAATTTTCAATAATGTCATGGCCATCCCGCTTTATCATGGAGCTTCGATTTCAGTTACTACCAGTAAAGTAAACGATACCGGATTTTATGAGCAATTCAGAAGCTGGGCATTTACACCTGAAAACATCTGGCTGAGTAAATAACATATTATTGCAGGCGGATCACTTGATCCGCCTGCAAAATTAAATATTTGGTTGCCTGTGATTTCTTGATCTTCGGTAAGATTGAATAACCTGAATTAAGCACAGATTAAAATTCTTTACAATTCGAGGTCAATGATGGTCACATTTATTATACGCAGGCTTATTCAAAGTGCGATTGTTCTCATTCTTGTGACTATCCTGGTATTTTTGGCTTTGCGTCTCCTGCCCGGCGATCCGGTAAGAATGTATTTAACATCAAACTCGATGCAGGAATTAAGCGAAGAGCAAATAGAGGCTGTCAGGCGCGAGTTTGGTTTGAATAAGCCGCTGGTGATGCAATATTTTGAATGGATAGGGGGTGTGGTCCGTGGTGATCTTGGCATTTCAATTCTTACACGCGTTCCCGTTGCTCAGGAAATTGCTCGTCGTGTACCGATTACCTTGTATATCGGAATCATTTCATTCATCATAGGCTTAATTTTAGGAATTCCTGCAGGAGTAATCGGAGCTGTTAGAAGAGGCACCTGGATTGATTCTCTCATTACGACACTTGCTAATATTGGCATTACCATTCCGGTTTTCTGGTTAGGTATTTTGTTGATCTATTTTTTAGGCTTGTATCTCAAATTATTACCGGTGATGGGATATACTTCACCTTTTACAGATTTTTGGATGAGTATAAAGCAGATTATTATGCCGGTTATTTGTTTGGCACTATTTCCGATAGCCGGTAATGCGCGCCAGGCTCGTTCAAGCATGCTGGAGGTAATGCGACAGGATTATATTCGCACTGCCTGGGCAAAAGGTTTAAGAGAGCGGGCGATAATCATGCGTCATGCGCTGAAAAACGGACTTATACCAATTGTAACTTTGTCAGGTATGGGTGTGGGAACGATATTGGGAGGTTCAGTTTTTGTTGAGACCGTATTTGCCATTCCCGGTATGGGCAGGCTGGCGGTCACATCTGTTCTTAATCAGGATTATCCTTATGTCCAGGCAATCACATTGATTATTTCAATAATGGTATTACTCTCAAATTTGCTGGTTGATATTGCATATGGCTGGCTGGATCCCAGAATTCGCTATGAATAAGGATAAAATACTATGGCCGGATTGAATACTGCTGAGGCGACAAAAATCAAAAATATCGAAATACCACCAAGAATAAGTGAGTTGCGACGTTTTTTGAGAGTATTTCTGGGACGTGGTCTGGTTGTATTTGGAGCAGTAATTATTCTGATCTTTGTCATTGCCGCGATTTTTGCTCCTTTAATAGCTCCTTATGATCCGTATGTTACTGATTATGGATATTCTTTGTCTCAGCCAAGCTGGAAACATCTTTTGGGGACGGATGCTCCCGGAAGGGATACTTTAAGCCGGTTGATATATGGTGCAAGAACCTCATTACTCGTTGGATGTGTTGTGGTTGCAATTTCTTCTATAATTGGTATGTCTCTTGGATTGATTGCCGGATATTTTGGTGGATGGATTTATACCATAATTATGAGATTGATTGATACTTTAATGTGCTTTCCAATGATATTACTCGCTCTATTGATTGCAGCTCTTCTGGGAGGCGGATTGAAAAACGTAATTATCGCTCTTAGCTTTGCTTTGATGCCCTCTTATGCAAGGTTAATGTGTGGTCAGGTTCTTTCTGTAAAAACCAACGATTATGTCCTGGCTGAACGTTCAATTGGAGCGAGTAATTTTCGTATCATGTTGCGTCATGTATTGCCCAATTGCTTTCCTCCCTTAATAGTGCAAATGACTTTAATGTTAGGTTCAACTATTCTTGCTGAGGCGGGGCTCAGTTTTCTGGGTATTGGAATAATGCCACCAACTCCAGCCTGGGGGAGCATGGTGAATGATGGCAGGCAATACCTTTTAACGAATCCGATTTTATCATTTGCACCAGGTCTGGCTATCATGCTTACAGTTTATGCTTTTAATATGATCGGTGATGGTTTAAGGGATGCTCTGGATCCGAGACTTCGCGGAGTACTTTGAACGTTTAGTTTGAAATGGTTTGCGAAATACAGTGAGCCGGAGAAATAACAGGAGGAAAAAGTGAAAGCTGCTGTTTGTTATGAATTTGGTAAACCTCTGGTTATCGAGGATGTTGAAATCGCTGAACCTGCTGAAAGGGAAGTTCGTGTTAAGGTGGTGGCAACTGCTATCTGTCATTCGGATATTCATGACATGAAGGGCGAATTACCCGGTCCCCTGCCTTTCATCGGTGGGCATGAAACAGCTGGCTATGTAGAAATTACCGGTAAAGGGGTCACCTCAGTTAAGGCAGGCGACCCGGTGGTGGTATCGTTATTATCATCCTGCGGGAATTGTTACTTCTGCCTGAAAAGCTTGCCGCACCTTTGTGAAAATAAGTTTGCACCTTCACCGAATGTCAGAATACGCAATAAGAAAGGGCAGACACTGGTTCAAAAAGGGGGAGTAGCCGGATTTGCCGAATATGTTCTGGTTAAGGAATCTCAGGTAGTTAAGGTCCCTGCTGATATGCCGCTGGACAGGGCTGCTCTGCTGGCCTGTGGTGTGATTACCGGATTTGGGGGAGTGGTAAACCGGGCAAAAGTTGAAGCTTTGAGCAGTGTGGCTGTTGTTGGTACAGGCGGTGTAGGCATTAATGCCATTCAGGGAGCGGCATTCTCGGGAGCGTATCCGGTTATTGCGGTGGATCTGCTGGATTCCAAACTTGAAGCAGCCAGGAAATTTGGTGCCACGCACGGGGTGAATGCCGGCAAAGCGGATGCGATTGAAGAGGTGAAGAAATTGACTGGTGGCAGAGGAGCGGATTATGTATTTGTTACCGTGGGCAATGTAGCTGCTATCCGTCAGGGCTTTGCCATGTCCGGTACACGTGGAATGACGGTAATCATCGGTTTGCCCCAGATGAAGGAGATGCTGACGATATCGCCTTTTGAATTTATTCTTTCTGAACGCATGCTGACCGGTGGTTTTATGGGTGCAACTAATTTGAAATTGGATATTCCAAGATTGATAGAGCTTTATAAAGCAGGGAAACTCAAACTTGACGAACTGATCTCCGGGCGTTATCCGCTTGAGCGGATAAATGAAGCCATACAATCAACCGAAACAGGTCAGGTAATCAGGAATGTGATTATGTTCCAGTAATGATTCCTGACTTACACTATCAAAAAATAAATGTGGGAGAATAAATCATGAAAGCAGCAATATGCTACGAGTTTAATCAGCCGCTGGTAATCGAAGATGGTGTAGAGGTGGATGATCCGGGAAGGGGTGAAGTAAAGATTAAACTGGCTGCTACAGCCGTCTGCCATAGCGATCTGCATTTTTTCAAAGGAGAGATACCGTTCAAACTTCCTGGTATAGGTGGTCATGAATCAGCAGGGTATATTGAGGAAATAGGTGAAGGCGTGACCGGTTTAAATAAGGGCGATGCAGTGATAATTGGAACTGTCACTTCTGGTTGCGGGCATTGCTACTACTGCACAATCGGTTTGAGACATCTGTGTGTCAGCCGGCGACAGCCTATGGAAGGAAGGCACCGCAACAAAGCCGGTCAAAGGCTGGCACCGATGGCAGGGCCGGTAGCTGGCTTTGCCGAATATACGACAGTTTCAGAAACACTGGTCACCAGAATACCCTCTGATATACCAATGGATAGAGCTTGCCTGCTTGCCTGCGGGGTTACCTCGGGATTTGGAGCAGTGGTAAACCGTGCTCAGGTGGGACCATTTAGCAGCGTGGTTGTCATGGGATGTGGTGGTGTGGGACTTAATGCTATTCAGGGGGCTTTGTTCTGTGGGGCGGATCCAATTATTGCGGTAGATATCTTGGATAGCAAGCTCGAAACTGCCAGAAAGTTTGGTGCCACGCACGTGATAAACAGTAAAAAGGAAAAGGATGCCGTCAAACTGGTTTGGGATTTAACCTCCGGCAGGGGAGCAGATTATGTGTTTGTAACAGTTGGCAATCTTGAGGCATTGCGCCTGGGTTTTTCAATGGGCGGTCCGAGAAGTATGACGGTCGTCATCGGTTTGATGATGGGGAATCTGGCTTCATTGATGCCGATGGAATTCATTATGACTGAAAAGGTATTGACCGGTTGCGGAGGAGGATCACTGCGAACCAGCATTGATATTCCCGGACTGGTTTCGCTTTATAAGACAGGCAGATTAAAGCTGGATGAACTTATCACAGGCAGGTATCCTCTCGAACGAATAAACGAAGCTATGGCTTCTCTGGAGAGAGGGGAAGCACTGCGAAACGTGATCTTATTCTAGGTTCCTTAAGATTTTTCTGTAAGGGAATCACAGGCTGGAAGATAAATCGAAGGGAAAATCTGATATCAGATTTATCTTTCAGGAAGATAAGGAGATGTAGAAATGGTATATGGCAGCGGTAAATACGTGTATGAGCTGGCTAAATGGAAGGCTAAATTCCCGGATGGGTGGGCGCCTATTGAAGTAAACGGGTTATGTTGCGACACTCAGGACAGGTTAATTGCGTTTAATACTGGCGAGTATCCGGTGACAGTTTTTGACCGCGATGGTAACTTGCTAAAAACATGGGGGGGAAATAGCTTTGCGCATACGCATGGCGGTTGCATTGCACCGGATGGCAACATATTTATCGCAGATGATGGCAACCATACGGTAAGCAAGTTTAATCCTGAAGGTAAGTTACTTCTTACGATCGGAAAAAAGGGTCAGCCATCTGATACAGGCTATACTCTGATAGCCGAAGATGGGCGCAGGTTGAATATAATGGAGGCGATTGCAACCACCAAACGCAGCGGTCCACCGCTTAACAGCCCCACGGATGTTGCGGTAACCGCTTCAGGTGAAATCTTTGTATCAGATGGATATGGTAATGCCCGGGTGCATAAATTCTCTCCGGATGGCAAATTGGTTTTATCCTGGGGTGACCCGGGGAAGGCACCAGGTCAGTTTATCGTTCCGCACGGAATTGCGCTTGATCGAAGGGGAAGGGTATTTGTAGCCGACCGCCATAATAACCGTATCCAGATTTTTGATGCTCAGGGGAAATTCCTCACCCAGTGGACCGATCTCAGCCTGCCAACTGATGTATTTATTGACATGAATGAAACAGTCTATGTTTCTGAACTGATTCCTCCACGTTTGAGCGTATTTGATATTGAGGGTAAACTTTTAGCACGCTGGGGTAATGAGGGCAGAACGAAAGAAGACCCCCTATTTGTCACACTGCATACAATCGCGGTGGATTCCAGGGGTGACATATACGTAGGGGAAGTTATGGCAGCGCAGAAGGGTACGCCATTTCTGGAAACGCGCAAAACAAGAATGATTCAGAAGTTTATCCGCAAATAGAATATTGATGCTCCGGTTTGATAAATTGATTAATCAGGCTGGCATCAATTCTGCCGGGAATGGGCGTTGAAAAATAATAAATGTGGAAGGATAGTTAGAATGTTTACAGAGAAGTTGTGTCAATTTGTCTCTCACACTGGCTATGAAGATATTCCGCAGGAAGTGAAAAAAGCCGCCAAACGGGCAATACTCGATTATCTGGGTGTGGCAATGTCCGGCAGTCAGGAACCATCGGGCAGGATAATGTGTGAGATGATTCGGGAAAATTGCTCTCCCGAAGAAGCAACAGTTATTGGGGCACGCTTCAAAGCGAGCTGTACACTGGCGGCGCTGGCTAATGGTACCTCTGCACATACTCAGGATTACGATGATTGTCTTGATTTCCCCACGGCGGGACTGGCTCATCCCACCGCGGGAACGTTTTCCGGTCTGCTCACGGTTGCCGAAAAAAACCATATGTCAGGCAGGGATCTTATAACGGCTTATTGCCTCGGCATTGAAGCCTACGGGAAAACGGGTCTGCTCGTTGTAGAAAGTGGCGTTGGCAATCGCGGGTGGGAGTGGACAGGAACATTGGGTGTGATAGGTGCTACTATCGGATTATCGAAGCTATTAAAACTTGATCAGCGCAAAATGATCAATGCTTTAGGTATTGCTTCGACGATGGCTTGTAGCCTGATCCGCAATTTCGGATCCTACGCCGGACATATTCATGGTGGCAACGCGGCCAGAAACGGTATCGAAGCCGTCACACTGGCACTGAAGGGATATGATGCCACCGGGACTGATGTAATCGAAGGAAGGGGCGGATATTATAATGCTTTCTCCGGTAAACTCGAACCCCTTTCCCTAGAAATACAGCAGCAGCGGCTGGAACAGCTTGGTAATCCATGGAATTTGGTCGATCCCGGGTTGATGTTCAAATATTATCCCTGTGCTCATATCTCCCATTTTGGTGTTTTTGCTGGAGAAGAACTCAGAAAAAAATATGGATTCGACTGGAGGGAGATTGAGGGGATTGAATTTCGTACGCCTTTTGCGCCTGATAAAATCCCGAGTTTTCCTGAAACGGGGGTTCAGGGGCGTTTTAACCTGGGATATTGTCTGTGCAGGTCGTTAATCCACGGGGGTGTAAAATTCGAGTTCTTTACCGACGAAGCCGTAAAGGATGCTGATACCAGGAACCTGATGAAGAAGATAAAATGGGTTGCACTTAGGCGGGAAGATTTCCCGGGGCCTTTCGGTTACCAGGAAGTCACCCTCAGGATGAAAGACGGAAGAGCCTTCAATTATAAGGTGGAACACCCAAAGGGCGAGCCGCAGAATCCACTGACGCCTGAAGAGCATGAAGCCAAGTTCAGAAAATGTGCCCGTTATGCGCATTATGAGGAGCCGGTAATATCCGCTATCAGGGATATGGTGGCCGACCTGGAGAATGTCAGGGATATTACGGAACTGACTGACCTTTTGCGGAAGTAAGAACAGGAGCAGGATAATGAATAACGATGAACATGGTGTTCATCTCAGTAAGTTAATTGACAATATTATCAATACCCGGTACGATGATATTCCCTCCGCCGTTATAAGTCATGCCAAAAACCGGATAATCGACTCAATAGGCTGTCTGATTTGTGGTGCCAGAGATACCGGTAATCCCGAACTGATAGAGATCATCCGCAGGTGGGGTGGCAGCCCTGAAGCTACCGTTCTGGTATACGGAGATAAGGTGCCGGTGACCAACGCTGCGCTGGTTAACTCGGTCATGTGTCGTTCATTTGATTACGAACCGGTTAGCCCTCTGGCAGATGGTATCAGTGTGCCGGGTCATATCAGCGGTACCACCGTGATGACGGCTCTAACCGTCGGGGAATTGATGAATGCAAGTGGGAAAGAAATGATCACGGCACTCTTACTGGGTGATGATATGGCAACCCGGATATTGATTGCAGGGAAAGGCTCAGGTGTCAGATGGGGTTTTGACCGCGTCGGACAAGTTAATACTTTTGGGGCTACCGCTATTGCAGGCAGGTTGATGGGTTTAAATTTTTCCCAGATGAGAAATGCCTTTGGATTGGCGTTGAATCATCTGGGAGGATCTCAGCAAATGATTAACGATCTGACTACCGGATTTAAATTATCTCAGGGAACTTCTGCAAGGGATGGCATATTTGCAGTTTTGCTTGCCCAGGCCGGATGGACCGGGCCAAAAGATGCTCTATTAGCCAATTTCGGCTATTATACCCTCTTTACTGAAGGAATAAAAGACCCGGAGATTCTGGTCAGGGACCTGGGGCAAAAATTTTACAGTGATGGCTCATTTAAACCCTATCCCTGTTGCAGGATCAATCATGCGGCGATAGACTGTATCCTTGCCCTGAAAAAAGAGTATGGTATAGAAAGCGAAGATGTTGAGCAGATGATTCTGTATGTTTCGCGAGGCGTTTTGAAAGATGTACTGGGTAAGCCGTTTAAGGTTGGTGATTTTCCTCATGGCAGCGCGGGATTTAATCTCCAGTACAATGTGGCTAATGCTCTTTTAAGGGGATATCCCCGCCCGGAGCATTTTATCGAACAGGCTATCAGGGACCCTTTGATCGGGGAATTTGTTGATAAGATCAAGCTGGCGGAATTGAATGAAGGCAAGCCGGAAAGTGCCAGAGTCAAAATGATTATGAAGGATGGCAATGTATTTGAAAAGTTTGTTGAAATTGCCAGAGGTGATCCTCAAAATCCTTTGTCCAGAAACGAAATCATCGAAAAGTTCTGGCACAATATCAAATTTTCCAGGACTATCACGGAGCAAAATGCCAGTCAAATCCTGAAAATGGTTGATGAACTTGAAAATCTGGCGAGTGTCAGAAAACTGGTACAACTACTGGTAGCTTGAGATGGTTGCATACATGGGATGGAAACAATATATTCGGCATTATCTGGAATTTATTTTTATACGTCGATGAGAGATATCTGTACGGTAAAGCTTGGTGGTGAGATCGTACCGGATTTTATTGCTGGTTTCAGGTCTGGGTTATAAATCAATAATAAAGAGGGAAAGATATGGTGGGTGATTTGTTGAGCACACAGGGATATTTTTTGAGCTTAATGCCTAAATCCGGACTCTGCTATGATTATCAGGAGAATAGTTGCAAGAGCCGGAAGACTATCTGGCTGGTACCCCATGTGATAAAATACCGGGAAGAATCACAGGTGGTTACCTGGCGCTGCAACTGGGGCAATGTCTGTGAATCTAAGTGTTTGTATGCTATGACCAAAGAGAAAACCTGTCAATCCCTGAATCCGCCCGTGATAAACATCGGCGGCTAGACTGTAAAGTTAGATTGTGCCAGAGTTAAATCTTATTTATAATGGAGATTTATCAGTGCTGGGATTGCTGGCTGAGAATATTTGCCAGGATATGAAAAATCATTATGTTGAAGAATGGCTACGCAGGGAAAATTTTAAAGCTGGATTTACCATCAGGCAAAAGTACAGCTATCAGTACGGCTGACTATGCCGATCGGTTTATTGGTGGCAGGGGAATTTCTGCCGGATTATACTGGGATTTGGCAACCTTTAAAGACCATGCGCTCGAGCCCGGTAATTGTATAATTTTTGCCACTGGTCCGGTAACAGGCTTTTCAGGAGTGGCTGGTAGCCGCTGGACGATCTGCAGCAGATCTCCTATCAACTCTCCTGAGTTTTTTTCTTACGGAAACCTGGGAGGGAAGTGGGGTTGGGCATTGAAGTCTGCAGGATATGATGCTCTTGTGGTACAGGGGAAAGCTGATAAGCCTGTCTATCTTATGATTCATGACGAAGGAATAGAAATAAGGGATGCTGCTGGTTTTTGGGGCAGACCTTCTTTTTATACTGCGGACATGATCAGGGAAGAATCCGGTAGGGGTTTGAGCATACTCTCAATCGGTCCCGCTGCAGAAAACAGTGTTTTATACGCTACCGCTCTGGCTGATGGAGGAGCCTCGGTTTCCGGCGGACTGGGAGCGGTGTTAGGTTCAAAATACGTAAAGGCGATTGCCGTAGCCGGACGGAGGAAATATGAAGCTGCCGATCCGGGAAAATTACAGAGTTTGGTCCATCGCATCCGTGAAATGAAAGGTAAAACCTATGATGGTCCATCGCCCTGGGCAGTGCCTGGCATGACCCGCAGGGAAGTCTGCTACGGTTGTGGTTTAGGTTGCTCCAGACAATCTTATTCTGATAATATGGGACGCCGCTATAAATCCTTTTGTCAGGCTACAGGAGTCTATGCCGGGCCGGTTATCGCTTATTATGGACAATGGCACGAAACTCAATTGAAAGCCATTCAATTATGTGATGGGTACGGTCTGGATACCGGGGTTATGGCACCGATGATTCTCTGGCTGATTGATTGCTACAAAGAAGGGGTACTCACCGAGAACGCTACCGGGTTGCCTCTTTCTAAAGCAGGAAGTCTTGAGTTCATTGAAGATCTGGTCAGGAAAATCTCTTTTCAGGAAGGTTTTGGTAAATTGCTGGCTCGGGGCACATTGCAGGCTGCGTGTACAATAGGGGAAAAAGCAATGGAGATCGCCTGCCGTTACGTGGGGAATCGCACCAACGAGAACAAGGGTTACGATCCGCGCATGATATCTACTACCGCGCTGCTTTATGCTACGGAACCCCGAATGCCAATTCAGCAACTTCATGCAGTCGCTGGTAACACTTTGATAAACTGGGTCAACTGGGTGCGGAAGATACCAGGAGGATTTCTGACTACCGGAGATCTAATCAAAATCGCTGAAAAATTCTGGGGTGGTGCTGATGCCGCCGATTTTTCTACGATTAAAGGGAAGGCTCTGGCAGCGAAAACAGTACAGGATAGGGTATACGTCCAGGAAAGTATGATACTCTGCGACCTGCACTGGCCTGCCATGATGACCTCAGCTGATGATGAGGATCATACCGGTGATCCTTCATTAGAAAGCCAGCTTTTTAATGCTATTACTGGAAGAAAAGTTAATGAAAATGAACTGCTTGTTTTTGGAGAAAGGATCTTCAATCTGCAGAGAGCGATTCTGTTAAGACAGGGATGGAAGGGCAGGGGTGATGATAAAATTCTGGATTATTTCTTTGAGGAACCCCTGAAACAGGGGGAAATATTCTTCAATCCAGAAGGGATTATGCCTGGCCACGGTGGTAACTTAATATCAAAACTTGGGTCAGTTTTGAGCAGAGACGATTTTGAACGCATGAAGGACGAATATTACCTTCTACGGGGCTGGGATAAAAATAATGGATTACCGATGGCTGATAAGTTAAAAGAGCTTGGACTCAGCGAAACGGTGGAAGAATTAAAAAAAGAAAATCTGGTAAGGTAGTTCTCAGCATAAATTCTTAAATACCAAATTTACTCTTTGCAAGATTTTCCCATCCTGCCTCGAGTACCAGCAGCCTGATTATACTCTCTCTTTTGAACCATTCTGAGTATTCACAATTACTTCACAAAGTTAACAAATTATGATATTATTCGATATATCGAAAGCATACCAGACAGACATATAGGGGCAAGGTCTTTGATCAACAGGATTTTTTCATAACCCAAACCAGATGGTCCGTTTCGGAAGGGATAATTTAAATACGTGGTTCTGCAGTATTTAAAAGATAGTCCCCGGCATGGATATGAGATTATCAGATTACTGGCACACCGCTTCCATGGATTATATGTACCCAGTCCAGGTACCGTTTATCCGAGATTGCAATTTTTACAGGAACAGGGATTGGTCACCTTCGTTGAGCAGGAAGGCAGGAAGGTCTATTCCATTACAGAAGAAGGTCGTGAATTTTTAATCGAACATCAAAACCTTGAAAAGGAGATCAATGAGCGTCTGACTGGCTGGGAGAATCCTGAAAACAGCGAAGCCATTCGGAAGACCATGTTTGAATACAACAGGCTGGGTGAAACATTGAGCTGGGAAATACGTAAATTAGATTCCGTTAAACTTAAGCGTGTTCACGAAGTATTGTCTGAAGCTTCGAGAGAAGTCGAGGAAATTTTAAGAAAATAAAATTTGATATTACGAGACAGTAATAGATGAGAGTAGTCTTGCGTTTACTACCGTTCGTAAAAAAATATTGGGTGGGACTCTTTCTTTCCTTTATATGCATGCTGATCAGTACGGTTGCTGGTTTGGTGGTTCCCCAGATGCTCGGAAGAGGGATAGATAGCGTTTTACGCTCGGGAGCTCAGAGTACAATCATCATCGCCGCCATTGTGATTGTGGGAGCGAGTGCCATCAGAGGTCTGGCAGCATTTGGCAATCGTTACCTGACGATGGTTGTTTCACAGCAGGCTTCTTATGACATGCGGAACAGGCTTTATGATCATATTCAACATCTGAGTTTTGCCTATCATGATAAGTCACAAACCGGACAGCTCGTTTCCAGAGCCACTGTTGATGTTGAAGCAGTTCGCATGTTCCTTTCTGAAGGTTTGCTGGGAATAATTCAGACTGTACTCCTGGCTTCTGGCATTACCTATATTATGGTGGTTACAGATTGGCGACTCGCTTTAATTACCCTGGCTTTTATTCCTCCGATTGCCTGGGTGACGATTATGGTTTCAGGCAAACTCAGACCGGTCTGGCTGAAAGTACAGCAATTGATGGGTTCTCTAAATACCACACTTCAGGAAAGTCTGATCGGCATCAGAGTGGTTAAGGCTTTTGCCCGTGAAGAAGAGGAAAACCGGAAATTTTTAAAGGATACCACAGGTCTATATGAGACTCAGAAACAGGCTGCTCGCCTGACAGCAATCAATATGCCATTAATGGTTTTTTTGATGAGTATTCCCACGGTACTGGTTCTGTGGTATGGAGGGCGCCAGGTGATTGCTGGCACTTTAAGCATAGGAAATATGACTGCATTCATCCTGTATCTGGGCATGCTTGCCATGCCGATACGAAGGCTGGGTTTTATCGCCAACATGTATTCGCGCACTGTCTCGGCCGGTCAACGGATCCTGGAGATTCTGGATGAGCAGTCTCCTGTCAGGGAAAAACCGGGCGCTATAGAACTTGGCAGACTCAAAGGTGAACTAACTTTCGAAAATGTGAGCTTCCGTTACAATGCCGTAGCTGCAGCATTGAACAATCTCAGCTTTACCGTTAAACCAGGACAGACAGTAGCACTAATCGGCGAGTCAGGCAGTGGTAAAAGTACTCTGGTCAATCTGATTTCACGTTTTTATGATGTAAGCAGCGGCAGGGTTCTGGTTGATGGTTACGATGTACGGGATGTTACCCTTTCCTCATTGCGAAAGAACGTCGGTATTGCCCAGCAGGATGTTTTTCTTTTTTCAGCAACAATTAAAAACAATATTGCCTATGGTATGCCGGATGCCAGCATGGAAGAGATAATTGACGCGGCAAAAGCTGCTCAAATCCATGATTTTATCCAGAGCTTACCCCAGGGATATGATACATGGGTTGGAGAACGCGGGGTCACCCTTTCAGGTGGAGAAAAGCAAAGAATCGTCATTGCCAGAGCCATTTTAATGAACCCAAGTATATTAATTCTGGATGATTCTACCTCAAGTGTTGATGCACAGACTGAAAAATCAATCCGACTGGCATTAAATAGCCTGATAAAAGGACGGACAACTTTCATTATCACCCATCGGCTACCCATTATACGTAATGCGGATTTAATACTTGTCCTCAAAGACGGAGAAATAGTAGAGCGAGGTAGACATGAGGAATTAATGGCTGCTGGAGGAATATACTACAGAACTTACCAGGCTCAACTGGCTGCTACTCTGGACTTTGAAGAAAGTTTGATGGAGGATTAGTCATGTTTCATGGTGGAGGTGGTCCCTGGCATGGTGGACCCAACATCCAGATGCAGAGATTAAGAGGTGCTATAGACGCGGGGGACGATGATTCGCTTGGTAAGATATATGATGGTAAGGTGATGCGGCGTTTGCCCAGATACATGGCATGGGTAAAGCTTAATCTGGTTTTAGGAACGCTGGGGACGGTAATCCGTACGCTGACTACTCTTATTATGCCAGTGCTGGTAGCCAGCGCAATTGACGATTATATTAAGACGGGAGATTTGAATGGATTAAATATTATCTGTCTGATATATGTTGGTGTCGCCATGTTGATGTGGTTTGGTCAGTTTCTGGAAACGCTGAATCTGACCTATGCCGGGCAGGGGATCATCTTCAGGTTGCGTAATCAGATGTTTAACCATCTGCATAGTCTTTCTATGAGCTTTTTTGAGCGCAACAAAGTTGGCAAATTGATGTCGCGGGTTCAAAATGATGTGGATCAACTCCAGACTCTGATGACGCAGGATATCATCGGCCTTTTTGCCAATGTGCTGATGTTGGTTGCCATTGCTGCCGTGATGATGACCATGAATTTTAAACTAGCGTTAATTACCCTCACCGTTTTACCTGCACTGGGAGTAATCATGTTCATCTGGCAGAAGTTTGCTCAGCGATCCTTTATCAAGGTACGACAGGCAATCTCCGTGGTCAACGATCAGCTTCAGGAAGGTATTTCCGGGGTTAAAGTCACACAGAGCATGTCGAGGGAAAATGTTAATCTCAAACAATTTGATAAAGCAAACAGGGCTCATCTGGATGCAAATAAAGAAGCAGCCCGTTTACAGGCATTTATGATGCCGACAGTTGAGATATTGACCAATACAGCTTTTGCCCTTGTACTCGTCTTTGGGGGTTTTCAAATTCAAGCTGGCACGATGACTCCGGGAGTGTTACTGGCATTTCTTCTCTACATCCAGAGGTTTTTTGCTCCGGTGATGGAGATCATCATGCTTTATACCGAAATTCAACGGGCGACTGCCTCCGGGATTCGCATACTTGAATTACTGGATGTTGAACCCGAGATAAAGGATGCACCTCATGCGATTGAAATAGCCTCAATCAAAGGGGGTATCACATTCAATAATGTGAGCTTCTCTTACGAGACCGGTAAGGAGGTACTGCATGATATCAATCTCACCATCAATCCCGGAGAAACGGTTGCTATTGCCGGTCATACCGGGGCTGGTAAAAGCAGTTTAACCGGTTTGCTTGCTCGCTTTTACGAGGTTTCTGGCGGTTCCATCTTAATTGACGGTATACCTGTCACAACCATCAAGCAGCAATCACTCAGGAAACAGATTGCCATTGTACCACAGGACCCTTTTCTGTTTTCCGGAACCATTGAAGAGAACATCAGGTATGGTAATCTGGGGGCATCTCATGAAGATGTCGTTGAAGCAGCCCGGGCTGCTGGAGCACACAACATGATCATGCGTCTTGAAAAAGGTTATGCTACACCTGTGGGAGAGAGAGGAAATAATCTAAGTGCTGGTCAGCGTCAGCTTATTTGTCTGGCGAGGGCTTTGATTGCAAATCCCAGGATTTTAATTTTGGATGAAGCTACTTCCAGCGTTGATACCAATACCGAAAGGATTATGCAGGCTTCATTGAATCGTATCGCAAGAGGACGCACCTGTATTATAATAGCCCACCGGTTATCAACGGTGACGGGCGCAGACAGAATCGTGGTACTTCAAAATGGTAGAATTGTTGAAGTAGGCTCACATCAGGAACTGATGGCTAAACAGGGAGTTTATTGTCATATGTTTGAGACCTTGGCTTCGGGCAGTGGGTAAAATAAATCAAATTAAGGTTTGCCTTATCTGCTATTTGACATAAACTATTGTTCGAAAAAGGAGGATTTCGTTGGGCAAATTAAGTGGAAAAGTTGCCCTGATTACCGGATCTGCCCGGGGAATTGGAAAAGCAATTGCTCTGGGTTTAGCCAGAGAAGGGGCGGATATCGTCCTGTCGGACATAAATGTCGAAAGACTGTTGAAAACAGAGGCAGAAATCAAAGCCTGTGGAGTACAGGTTATCGCCATTCCCACGGATGTCACCGATGAAAAGCAGATAGAAAATCTTTTCAAAAAAACAATGGAACGTTTTAGCCGGCTGGATATTCTGGTGAATAACGCTGGAGTATTTGATTTCGGACCAATCGATCAGATGTCTACCCAAACATGGGACAGAGTAATTGCTACCGACCTGCGTGCTCCCTTTATCTGTATCAGGGAAGCCTTTAAGATTATGAAACCACAGGGAGGCGGGCGTATTATCAACATCGGCAGCATCTCGGCTTCCAGGGTACGCCCTAACAACGCAGCTTACAGTGCAGCAAAATTCGGACTGGTAGGTTTGACTCACACTGCTGCGCTGGAAGGTAGAAAATTCGGTATTAATTGTGGCTGTTTACATCCCGGAGAGACCCGCAGAGAAAATCGTCCACCCGGTGCGCCTGAAGAACCAGCAATGGAACCGGAAGAGGTTGCCAGTGCCGTGGTCTATATGGCCTGCCTGCCTTCTCATATTAATGTGTTGGAAATGATTCAGATGCCGAGAGAACAGCTCTATGTGGGAAGAGGATAACAGAAAACTGTCATAAAAACAAAACGGTTGGGATTTTGAAGTGCCCGTACTCAAACTAAAATAATCCGGTTGATTAGCCGCCTGAATTTTAAGCCCCGCCGGTTGACAGCATATATTTGGCGGGGCTTTGTTTGTCTGGCGTTAAGAGGAGGAATTATTAAGGCTGAGCCTGTTCGCTGGCGTCCAGATCGCAGCGGAGGCACCTTCTGGCTTCCAGCCTGGCTTCATCAGGGCTGTAGTCCTTTACCACTTCGGTAAAGGAATATTTTCTTTTTTCCGGATCCTCCTCCGTGAACGCTACTCTCCGACAGGGAAGAGTATCCTGCTCGGCTGGTGCCGTATCAGGAATCTCAATATGTTTATAACTATTACGGGAAATAACCGGCGATAGTTTCTCCCCTCTCAGGAATCTTTTTATAGAAGAAGCTGCCCTTTGCCCGGAAGCAATCGCTTCGATGACTGTTGCCGGACCAGAAAAAGCATCACCGCCAATAAAAATACCTCTATCACTCACCAGAAGCGTTCTCTTATCTGCCGGGATTTTACCATCTGGAGTTTTTTGTACTCCATCGAGATTCATGCTCTGAATGTCTGGAGTTTGCCCGACTGCCTCAATCAGGGTATCTATTTCCAGAACGAATTCGGAGCCGGGAACAGGTTCCGGTCTGCGTCTGCCACTTTTATCAAACTCTCTCAATTCCTGTTTAACACATTCAATGCCAACGACTTTACCAGCCCTGTCCATGATTCTTACCGGGTTAATCAGGCAATGAATCTGAATGCCCTCGTCTTCCGCTGCCTGGATCTCTTCCGGCTCGGCAGGCATATCAATCTTTTCACGACGATACAGGATATGAACTTCTTTAGCTCCCTGCCTTAAAGCTACTCTGGCAGCATCAATTGCAGAATTACCGCCACCCACGACGGCAACTTTCTCTCCGATCTCAGGTTCTCTGCCTAGATTAACTTCCCTCAGAAATTCTATCGCGTCCATTACTCCCTTTAAATCTTCTCCCGGAATATTCATCCTGTTGCCATGGTGGGCACCGATGGCTATGAAAACAGCCTTGAAACCTTCTTTGAACAAAGCAGGAATATCGGTAATGCGCGTATTTAGTTGAATTTTAATTCCTAGTTGTCTGACGTTATCAATTTCTTTATTTAGGATCTTGCGAGGAAGTCTGTATTCAGGAATTCCAACTGCCAGCATGCCTCCGGCAACAGACAGGGCTTCAAAAATAGTTACCTGATAACCTTCAATTGCCAGATCCCAGGCAGCGGAAAGACCTGCTGGACCTGAACCCAGAATAGCTACTTTCTCAGCTTTACGGGTTTTTATCTCAGGTTTGTATCGCAGATTGTGTTCGTAAGCATAATCAGCAGCAAAACGCTTTAAATGACGGATAGCTACGGGTTCATCTACCTGTCCCCTGCGGCATTTTTTCTCACAATATGCCGGGCAGACTCTACCGAGTGTCATAGGCAAGGGCACTTTTTGCATGATTAGCTGGTAGGCTTCTTCGAATTTGCCTTCTTTTATCAGGGCAATATAGCCGGGCACATCCAATCCTGCAGGACAGGTATGCTGGCAGGGAGCCTTAAACAGAGCCTGGCAGACAGCAGCAGGGCACTTTTTGTCAATAATGTGGGCCTCGTATTCATCACGGAAATACCGCAGAGTCGTTAAAACGGGGTTGGGTGCGGTTTGCCCCAATCCGCAGATAGAGGCTGATTTAATAAGTCCAGCAAGATCCTCAAGAATTTTGAGATCCTCCAGTGTTCCCTTCCCCTCTGTTATTTTACAGAGCAGGTTGTACATTTTGGGGTTACCTTCACGGCAGGATATGCATTTACCGCAGGACTCGTCTTTGGTAAAATCCAGAAAATACTTGGCTACATCCACCATGCAGCTATCTTCATCCATGACTACAACACCGCCCGATCCCATGATTGCTCCCAGTGGCGGAATTGAATCGTAATCTACCGGTGTATTGAGGAATTCAGCCGGTATCACCCCGCCGGAAGGACCTCCCAGCTGGACTCCCTTAAATTTCTTATCATGTTGAATACCACCACCCAGATCAAAAATGACTTTTCCCAAAGGCATACCGAGGGGTATCTCGATTAAGCCTGTTTCTTTGACTTTTCCTACCAGACAAAGGGTTTTCGTACCTTTTGAATTCTGAGAACCGACGCTGGCAAACCAGTTGGCGCCGTTAAGGATAATCAGAGGAACGTTTGCCCACGTCTCAACGTTGGTCAGGGTTGTTGGCTTGCCAAATAGACCTTCATTGGCCGGGAATGGGGGACGCTGCCTTGGATTCCCGCGTTTTCCTTCGATAGAAGTCAGCAAGGCGGTTTCTTCTCCGCAGACGAACGCTCCTGCACCGGGGAAGATCTCCAGATCGAACTGGAACCCGGTTCCCAGTATATTTTCACCGAGTAAGCCGTAACGTTTTGCCTGTTCGATAGCATGATTTAAGGTTTGAATAGCTAGCGGATATTCTGCTCTAACATAGGCATATCCCTGCTTCACATTGCCGATGCAGTACGCTCCAATTGCCATTCCTTCTATAATCGAATGCGGATTACCTTCCAATACCGCACGGTTCATATATGCTCCGGGGTCTCCTTCATCGCCATTGCAGACTACGTATTTTTCATCCCCTTTGGCATTCCTTACAAAGGCCCATTTAGTGGCGGTTGGGAATCCGGCTCCTCCCCTACCCCTTAACCCTGATTTTCTGATCTCTTCCAGAACATCTTTGGGGCTCATCTGAGATAATGCCTTTGCCAGAGCTAGGTATCCCCCACGTGCGATGTATTCTTCGATGTTTAATGGGTCAATATCCTGATTGCGCAATATCCTGATTTCCTGAAGTTTAAAGCGCGGACTGTTTAAATCTACAGCCAGTTCAGAAACTACCTGATGATTGATCAGATGCCGATTAACAATTTCAGGTACCTTATCCTCAGTAACACCCCAATAAATGGTCTTTCCGGTAGCTGGATCAATAACTGTTACGGTAGGTTCTCTATCGCATAACCCGATGCAGGAGGCTCGAGAAATGATTACATCCTCCAGCCCATGCTCCTGGGTCTGCTTTTCAAATGCAGCCAGCGTCTTTGCTGCACCAGAAGATATGCCACAGGTACTCAGGTGGATTTTTACCTGAACCTTATTCTCATTTTTAGCCAATTTTTTTACAATTTTATCCCGTAAAGCTTCAAGCTCTTTCACAGAAGAAAGCCGTTTCATAATCTGCTCCTATTTATACTTGCTCAGGATATCTTTGAGTTGAGACGGTTTTACTTTCCGGTAAACATCATTTCCTACAGCAATCACTGGAGAAAGACCACAGCAACCGAGGCACCTGACCATATCAAGGGAAAATTTACCATCCTCGGTAATTCCTCCCGGCTCGAGGTTGAAATCCCTCTTCAAAGTATCCAGGATTTTTTGTCCTCCTTTGACATAACACGCAGTCCCCTTGCATACCTGTATTACATATTTGCCTTTGGGTACTGTGGTGAAAAAGTGGTAAAAGGTCAGGATGCTGTAAAGCCTGCTCAGGGAAAGGTTTAGTTCTTTTGAAATTAGCATCAGTACCGGTTCAGGAAGATAGCCGCAAAGTTCCTGTGCCTTCTGTAGGATTCGGATCGGAGCGCCGGTACTTCCCTTGTAATTTTCAATGATCTTATGCAGCTCGCAAAATATTCTTAATTTTTCTTCTTCGGTTTCAATGCCCTTGATATTTTCCTTTATAATTGAAAGAGTCATTCGCTCCTCCTTAGATATTTAGCCCCGCATACAGCACTATTTTTAAGCCCGCTTTGAACATATTTCCAGAATCTCATTTAAATCGGTCACTCCATTTCGGGGTGTGTAACTGGTGTGCAGAAGATGGTGGGATTTTTCCCCCAGCGGTTCACCGAGGTATTCCATATAAAGCTTCTCGATTGCCGGGTTCTGGTGGGATCTCCTGCAAGGCAGGTTTTTGTCCTCTTTATACAGAGACCGACCCCGGGTGTTCCTCAAGGTGATATCAAAACCAAGAGGCTGACCACCACCGCCGACACAACCGCCAGGACATGCCATGATCTCGATAAAGTGATATGGTGAATTACCCTTTCTGATTTCCTCCAGAAGTTTGCGGGCGTTTCCCAGACCATGGGCTACAGCTACTCTGAGAGTCATTCCGTTGGCTTCAACTGAGGATGTTCTGACGCCTCTCATCCCCCTGACCGGTTCGATGTCAATGTCTTCCAGATCATACCCTGTAATAAGTTTGTAAGCAGTGCGCAGGGCGGCTTCCATCACGCCTCCGGTGACTCCGAAGATTGTAGCGGCTCCGGAATAATAACCCATCAATCTTTCAGCAGGTTCATCGGGTAAATTTTCAAAATCTATTCCAGCCTCTTTGATCATGCTTGCGATCTCTCTGGTAGTTAAAACATAATCCACATCGCGGTAGCCACTACTGCACATCTCCGGTCGCTGAGCTTCAAATTTTTTGGCGGTACAGGGCATAACCGATACAGAGACGATGTTTGCAGGATTGAGACCGGCTTTTTCGGCAAAATAGGTTTTTGCCAGTGCACCAAACATTTGCTGAGGTGATTTACAGGTAGAGATATGCTGAAGCAGGTCCGGATAAAAATGTTCGGCAAATTTTACCCAGCCCGGGCAGCAAGAGGTGATCAGGGGCAAAGCTCCCCCCTCCTTGATCCTTTTGACCAGTTCACTGCCTTCCTCCATGATGGTCAAATCGGCGCTGAAGTTTGTATCGAAGACGGTATCAAATCCCAGTTTTTTTAGAGCTGCATGCATTTTACCGGTAACTAGTGTACCCGGAGGGAGTCCGAGAGCTTCTCCCAGTGCTACTCTTACTGCCGGGGCTTCCTGCACAACTACGTGTTTGGCGGGATCACTGATAGCCTTCCAGACATCATCTATACTCTTTTTCTCAGTAATGGCGGCTACCGGGCAAACGTGAATACACTGACCGCAGTTGACGCACTCAGAGTTTCCCAGCCCCTTTTTCAACCCGGTAGTTACTATTAATTCGGCTCCACGGTTGGCAAAATCCAGTGCTCCGACTGTCTGTACATCATTGCAGACCCTGACACATCTTCCGCACAGAACACATTTTTCAGGGTTGCGAATAATAGCCAGGCTGGTTTCGTCCTTTTTTCTTTGATTGAGAGTTTTTTCATATCTGATATTTTTTACTCCCAAATTAGATGCGAGCTCCTTCAACTCACAGTTCAGACTGCGGTCGCAGGTGAAACAATCGGTGGGATGATCAGATAAAAGTAATTCGATGAGCATCTTTCGGATGTTTCTAATTCTGGCATTCGAAGTATAAACCTTCATCCCCTCCTGTACCGGTCTTACACAGGAGCGGGTCAGGTTGCGCTCTCCTTCGACTTCTACTAGGCAGATGCCACAGGCACCGTGTGGTACCAGACCATCCATATAACAGAGATGGGGAATTTTGATGTTGATTCTTCTGGCAGCTTCCAGTATTGTGGTGCCTTCGGATACTGTAACTTCTTCGCCGTCGATTGTTAAAGTGATCATTCCTGCTCCTTTTCCCTTAGCTTTGCCAGGCGAATAGCTGATGAATTAGAGTAAAAATGTAAGAAAAATATTCTAATTCACCCAATATTCTGCAATAACTGAGGATAAGTGTCAAATACTTATACGATTAAATAATAAACATAAATTCTGGATTTATGAAAGCATTAGAAGTATTGTATGAATGTAAAAGGAAGATACAGGGAGAAGCTGGCAGGATACAAAATACGATACAAAATACAATGAAGGCCAATTAAACAGTAATACAATAATTAGTAGAAGCATTTTTCACTGCCAGGAAATGGTTAATACACCAGGAGGAGCTTGAATGCTGAATGCAGACAGGGTAAAAGAACATATTATCAGGCACTTGAAATGGGATAATCTTTTACAAGGCTCTGAGATAAAGGTAGATTTTATAAATGGAATTGCCATTCTATCGGGGACTGTGCCAAATCTCACTGCTCATGCTGCTGCTCAAAGAGACGCTTTAAGTATTCCCGGGGTAAAGGGGGTGGAAAACCGGCTGGTGGTGAAATATTCACATCAGCATCCAGACCGGACCGATGAAGAGATAAAGAAAGATATTCAGCAAATACTGTGCGGGATTGATGTTTTGAAAAACTGCCAGATCAAGGTAACGGTTCAGGACGGGATCGTAACGCTAAGTGGATTAATAGATTCCTACTGGAAAAAGATGCGGGTCGAGGAATTAGCTGCAAGTGCTGAAGGTGTTCTGGATGTGAGGAATGAGATTCAGGTAATTCCGGTAGAAAGTGTTCCGGATGAAATTATTAGCGATGAAATCAAGCAGGCTTTGAATCGGATGGACGTTAAAGGGCTTGACAGGGTTAAAATTAAAGTGAAAGATGGAATTGTAACTCTGAGCGGACCAGTTCCCACCTGGTCGGTAGCGTTTGACATCGAGGATACCGTCAGACTTACCGAAGGAGTGAGGGGTATTATCAACAGGTTATACGTAGAGTAAATACCAGTAGAATTTTACCAGCGAATTGGAGGTGTTGAACTGTGAATTATCAGCAATTTATCGAGAGGGTACAAAATTTTACAGGGATTGAAGATCCGGAAGACGCCGATAAAGTGCTGCGAGCGGTAATGCAAACCATGGGTGAAAGGTTGCCCAAAACACACCGGGAGCATATGGCGGCGCAGCTTCCGGAAGAATTGAAAGGTACGCTGAACCAGCACAAGAATATGGAGTACCTCTTGCTGGAAGAATTTTTGGAAAGGGTTGCTAACCGGGCTAATGTAGGTTATCATAAGGCAGTAAAATACGTCGAGGCCATCGCCAGAGTACTGAGGGAAGCCATTGCTCCAGGAGAATTGAGAGATATTCTGGCTGGTTTCCCGGAAGAATATAAAACGCTTTTTGGTGAAAAACCTTCGGGACAGATGTCTTCTGCGTCGACTTAAGAGCGCGCGATGTCAAAGAAGCTTAAGCTGGATTTACATACCCATCCTGTAGAAGCTCTTAGAAAAGAGCTTGGTATCAAAGGAATTCAGGATATCAATTTAAAAGTAGCGGAAGCTGTTGTCGGATCAATCAGGTCAGCCGGGATAGATGGTATAGCAATAACCGAGCATGGCAATTTTCTTCATAGCTGGGTGACGAGTTTATACATTTACGAGAAATTTTCTACGCAGAACCTGATTATTTTGCCTGGAGAAGAGGTTGACTGCTGCGGGCAGCAGTTCCTGAACATTTACATTCCGGAGTATATCAGAAGAGAAGTTTCCTTTTTTAAAGGAAAGGAATGGTTCGTTATCCTGGCGCATCCCGGTTATTATAATCAAATAGATTTGCAACAACTTGGAAATATGGAATTTGACGCCGTTGAAGAAGAGAGTACTCACGGTGTTTTTTCAGCAGCAGAAAGGGTAGCTCAGATCAGGGGGATTTCACTTGTCAGGGCTTCCGATGCACATTCACTGTCGGATATTGGCAGTAAATATATCGAAGTGGAGACTGTGTCCAGGCGCAGGGAGTAGTACAGGCTTTTTCAAATACAGGAGTAGAGTTCATGACCGTGAGCATCAAGCCAGTCACGGTATTCTTTCCAGTTCGGACAATATTTCGAAACCAGTGACCAGAATAGACTGGAATGACTCATCTCAATGATGTGGCAGAGTTCATGGATAATCACATATTCCAGCACGGGTTCGGGTGCCATAATGAGTCTCCAGTTGAAGTTGAGATTTTTCCGACAGGAGCAGCTCCCCCAACGTGATTTCTGGTCCTTGATTTTTATTTGATTGAAAACTATCCCCATTTTCCGGCTTAAAATGAGCGTCTTTTTACAGATTAAATTGACAGCCTGGGATTTTAACCAGCTTTCCAGTTGAGCGGCAGACTGTTGTTTTTCCAGACGACAAACATTAATGATTAACCTATCATTTTTTAAGATTATTGAAGGATTCTCCAGAAACGTTTTTTGTTGCATTACCTTGAGACTTTTTCCTAGATAACGGATGGTATAAGGAGATAATCCAGGTTTCTCCAGTTGAGTCTCTTTACCGGGACAGTATTTATTCAAATTCCTTATTATCCAGGCTGAATTCAGAAGCAAATAATCGGATATCTGGTTAATATCGTATTGAGGTGGTACCGTCACAACTAGCCCGGTTTCTCTTCTGATATTAAGCCAGATCAATCTGGCTCGTTGACTGCGGCGGAGGGTATAAAGAATTAATCTTCCCGCGATGGTGATTTCGTGTCTTCCAAGATCGATAAGTTTAGACTGACCTTGACTTTTCATTGTTTTTAATATGCAGCAATTATACATGAATTAGCATTGAAATGTAAATAGTAATATGCAACCGGAATCAAGCATTATAACATAAATATATAGGAAGTATAGTAACGTATTTTAAGTAAAATTGTCGATTGCCAGATTTTTGCTCTGATTGAGAAAAAAGGCGAGCTGGGATATGATTTAATAAATACTATGATACCGGAGTGTGATAATGAAATTAACGGATGGTCTTTATGGATATGTCTGGCAGGGAAGCGATAACAATTGCAACAGCTATATTTTTGCTGAAACATTAATTAATCAAAAACACATCTTGATTGATCCGGGGCATATTATAACTCCTTATCTCAGAGAACCGGCTTTTCCTTTGCTGGTGAAAGAGATAACGAAAGATGGACTGAAGATAGAAGATATCGGATTAATTATTCTGACACATGGCCATCCCGATCATATTGAAGCGGCAATAAGATTTAAAGGCAAAGCACCGGTAGCAATCCATAAAGATGATGCTTTCATGGTTCAGCGTATTCTGAATTCCAAACCTGATTACCTTCTGGAAGAGGGTAAACTTGAGCTGGATAATCTTGTGCTTGAAAATCTTGAAATATATCACACTCCGGGACATTCACCGGGGCAAATTGCCATTTATTGGCCTGCCAGAAAAGCTCTTGCGGTTGGGGATGACATCTTCTATCACAATACAGGAAGGTATGATCTTCCAGGTGGGAACCCGGCCCTTCTTAAGAAAAGTATCGAAAGGTTATCCAGGCTTGATGTCGAATATCTCCTTTGCGGACATCCCTATGAGCATCCGGGAGTTATCCAGGGAACAGAGGCGGTAAAGGAGAATTTCGAATTTTTGAAGAATTATTTATGGTTCTGATTCCCGGAATTACTGTCCAATCTTGTATTATTCGAGGGCGGTTACAACGATTGTGCTGCCCTCTTTTACTGATTTTAAGATCGTGGCATCTCCCAGAATTTTACCAAAAATATTTACTGGACTAGCCGGGCGTATCTCAGCACCTCTGCTCACCGGGGTAGGGCCGAAAAAGATACAGAAACAATCCCCCTGTGGCCAGTAACCGAGATCACCTGAATTTACAATCTCTTTTCCGTTTTTCAGTTCCAGATGTAATGGGATGGTGAAATAAATTTCATCTCCCCAAAGCTGGACTTTGGATTTGATTGGTAGAATTTTCCAGATAGCCTCAGCAGTACGGGTCTCATGTAGCTCTGCATCGATTTCGATGTGATTGATTGCCAGGTGAATTTTTCTCTTCATCCAGTACGCCTCCTCTCCTTTTTGAAATTATAATCAATTTGGCTGGAAAATTGAGATTTAACAGGTAAGATATATTTATTATCCTTCTAATTCCGAATGCCAGTGTTTTATAATGATGAATATAGCAGAATTTCTTTATGGTTGGAATATGGAATCCGCAGAATTGAAACAAAAAATCGAAACCCTTGCCAAGTGGATTTTCGAGTCCAGCTATCTGGTTGTCTTCACCGGAGCTGGCATCAGCACTGAATCGGGTTTGCCTGATTTTCGAGGACCGGATGGACTCTGGACCAGAAAAGCCAGAGGTTTGCCGGTAGAGCAAATGGATTTTTCAAAAGCAGAACCCAATTCCGGGCATATGGCGATCGTTGAACTGCAGAATCTTCAAAAGTTGAAATTTTTGATTTCGCAAAATGTGGACAACCTCCATTTAAAATCGGGTATATCTCCAGAAATTTTGGCAGAGTTGCATGGCAACATTACCAAATTAAGATGTGACCGGTGTGAATTTACCATAGACAATACAGGTGATGAAATCAGGTGCCCATTGTGCGGAGGGAAGTTTAAACCGAGTGTGGTGAACTTCGGCCAACCTCTTCCTCAGAAAGACCTGGCAAAAGCCTATTATCATTCTGAGAGAAGCGATTTATTTATTGTGGTGGGCTCGAGTCTGGTTGTTTATCCTGCTGCTGATATGCCAAGAGTTGCACTTGAACATGGAGCTCGCTTGGTGATTATTAATCAGGGGAAGACACCTTTTGATGAAGTTGCCCATTTACTGATTAACGAAAAGATCGGACTTGTCTTACCACACACTGTTGCCAGATTAAAGGAATTACTTGGCGATAAAAACCGTGAGTGATATAATTGCCGGCTGTAAATGAGCTCTGCCTCATGGCAGCTCGTAATGGATAGTGTGCCCAGGAGGTGATGAAGTGACTATTGCCAATAATGTTTTCTGGATCTTCTTCTCCGTGCTTATTCTGCTCCTGTTTCTGGTTCCTTTTGTCCAGAGGCGTTTATTGCAAATGCAGCGTCTGAGCATGATCCGCAATATAGAAAAGAAACGACAATCCAGGGTGATTACGATGATACACCGGCAGGAGACCATGAGCCTACTCGGTTTTCCGGTCGCCAGGTATATTGATATCGAAGATTCTGAGCAGGTTTTAAGAGCCATCAGAATGACCCAGGATGAAGTTCCCATAGATCTTGTTTTGCACACTCCTGGTGGTCTGGTTCTGGCAGCAGAGCAAATTGCCTGCGCATTAAAAAGGCACAAAGGTAAGGTTACAGTTTTTATTCCGCATTATGCGATGTCAGGCGGCACGCTGGTTGCTCTGGCAGCCGATGAAATTATTATGGATCCTGATGCGGTTATCGGTCCTATCGATCCACAGCTTGGTTCTCAGTTTTCCGGGTATTACCCGGCAGCTTCTATTTTAAAGGCGCTGGAAGTACCCAATCCCAATAGAAATGATGAAACACTGATCCTCGGGGATGTTGCCAGAAAAGCCTTAACCCAGGTTTATAATACGGTCTATTCTTTGATTAAAGATACAATGCCAGAGGAAAAAGCTCAGGAACTGGCGAGAGCATTAAGCGACGGGAGATGGACTCACGATTTTCCAATTTCTTATGAACAGGCAAAAGCTATGGGGCTACCGGTTAAAGAAGGAATACCAAAAGAAATATTTTCTTTAATGGAACTCTATCCTCAAGCAGTGCAGAGAAGACCTTCGGTCGAATATATACCTGTTCCGTATAACCCTCCACCTGCCAGACCTAATAAAAGAGGAGAGAAGATAGATAATTACCGGGCTTGAACCTTTTGACAGGTATAAAGAGTCTTAATATAATTCACTTTGCGATATCCTGAAAGGTAATGATAGGGGTGAGATTATTATGGCCGGATTACCCAAACTCAGGGTAAAAAAGGATGCCTGGAAAAATACAGCAGAGATTGTGGAATTCGAAAAAGCCAGAGATTTTCCTTACGGGACGGAAACCATCATCGCCGTAGAAGGGCATCGAATTAACTCTTACGATGATTTGTTAAAATTGATTCAGGGCGATAAGTTAAAGAGAAAAAGAATACTGGAAGTGATTTTTATTCCCATGATAAGTGGTGGGTAATGCTGCTAATCAGTGTGATTAGCTGTTAATGAATAAAAACTTGAAGGAGAGGGAGAAAATCAGTGATAAATCTTTGCGCAAAAAAGGTGTACTGTCCAAAATGCCAGAAGCTGGTAAGGGTAAAACAGCAACAATCCGGTGAAAAACTCCAGTTTACATGTGTCAAATGCAACCATTTAATCTGGCAGAAAGAAGGACTCGCCTGGAGATATTTTAAAGCAGAATAATCACCGGGAAGTTTTTTGGATCTATAACTCTGCGGCCGAATTAAAGCCCTGATTTTTCAGGGCTTTTGTTTTTCTAATAAGCCTTGTTGTTTCTGAAATCAACGGATAGAATCTAAATATAGATGGTGGGGTGGAAAGGTGGGGGTAATTTTTTACCAAGAGCCGCAATTGAATAATCCGGATATGGTAGCCTGCTGGCCCGGGATTGGGAATATCGGTTTCATTGCGATCAATACTTTAAAATCTCAACTTGAAGTGGAAGAACTGGGAGAGATCGAATCATGGGAATTCTTTTACCCCTTGAAGTCTGTGGTGAAAGCAAGCATTTTAGAAAAGTTGATATTTCCGTCCAGTAAATTTTATTTCAAAAAGCGCAGGAAAAGGGATTTAATTTTGTTTATTGGAGAGGAACAACCCTCGCATGGAGATAGTATTTACGCGAGGGGTGCTTCAGCTTATCGGATTGCCAGCCTGGTTCTGGAAGTTGCTAACAGATTTAATTGCCGGCGGATTTATGCATCAGGAGCGGCAATATCATTTACCCATCATGAACTGAAACCAAGAGTCTGGGCGGTGACGAGTAACAGGGATTTGAAGAGGGAAATTACGACTTTTGCAAATGTGATCTTAATGAGTCAAATCGAGGATAAACGTGAAATTGGGAATATTACTGGATTGAACGGGATTCTGCCTGGTCTGGCAAAGCAAATGGGATTCGAATCTATGTGCTTGATGGGGGAAATTCCGGATTACCTTGCCGGTTTGCCTTTCCCCTATCCCCGGGCATCCCGGTCTGTTCTGGAGATTCTTACCAGGATACTTGAACTGGAGATTGATTACTCAAATATAGATGAGTTGATTTTTGAAACGGACGAGATTGTTAGAGAAATCTATTACAGTTTACCTCTGGAAACGAGAGAAAAAATAGACCAGAGGAAATCGAACCAGTCTTATCTCCATGGCTCGATTACTGAAGAGGAAAGCAACTGGCTCAAGGAACATCTTGATGATCTATTGAAAAAAACCGGGGGTAGTTAGATTTGCCTCCAGCAGGAAATATCGGCGGAACTCGTCGACCGGGAACGCTAGTCGCAGGCTGGAAGTGGGATATCGGCAGACTGGGGACCGGGGTGACAAATTTCCTCTGTCAGAAACTGGCTGCTGGATTGATCAATAATCTGGAGCCTTCCGATTTTTTCACTTTAAACGGGGTTAAGGTAAGATCGGATTTAGTAGAATTCCCGGAAGCAAATTTTTACCTGAATGAGAAAAGCAATCTGGTTTTATTTATGGGCGATGTGCCAGAATTTAGATGGTTTCAGTTTTTCAACCGGGTATTTGATATTTCAGAGCAATATATCAGCATTCAGCAATTTTTTGTAATAGGGGGAATTTCAACATTCCTGTATCATACCGGGGGAAGAGATCTGATTGGGATTTATAATTCTCAGGAAATGAAAAGATCTCTGGATGGTTCAGGTTTAGCCAGCGAATTCGATTATGAAACTCCTCCCGACCAAAAGCCATCTATCAATTCATTTTTTCTCTGGGCTGCCTGGAAAAGACAAATTTCGGGGGCGTGTATTTTTGCAACGGTGCCGTTTTATCTGGCGGATCTGGATGATTATGCTGCACAGAAAAGCGTTTTGAATTTTCTTAATCAGAGATTGAATCTTGAGCTTGATTTATCAGAGTTTGAGGACTGGCAGGAAAAACTGGAAGTGAAGATTGACGATACGCAAAGATTGATCCCGGAGGTAGAGTATTATCTGGACAAAGTAAAAAAATACCGGCTGCTCGATGAGGATGAGCAAACTGCACTGACCAGATTTATCTTTGAGAATTGCAAGGATTGATTTGATTGAATACTACCTGGGAAACTGCATGATACAGGTATCAAATCCCCAATATTGTAGGTATTTCCAGATTAATGGTAAAATCTGGTAACGATTAGCTGAGATTGTGAGATATTGACATGCCCGAGAATGTGATTGAATGGTTGCTCGCAGGGCCA
>Ga0123519_10001779_pt1 | contig 36829 bp, 31 predicted proteins | sample YelNatPaOPRAMG02_FD_87396 | JGI IMG/M metagenome (GOLD analysis project Ga0123519, IMG submission 87396) | Hot spring microbial communities from Yellowstone National Park - Yellowstone National Park OP-RAMG-02 (version 2) | ecosystem: Environmental > Aquatic > Thermal springs > Hot (42-90C) ... | reverse complement strand
GAGCGAAGAGAATATGGATCAGCATAAAATAACTCCGCAGAATGTTTTGGCGTGGATTTCACAGGCAAAAAATCAATTAATCGGGCCTGATGAATACAGAAATTTTATTGATTCTTCTTTTGGCGAAAAGGTCGCGGAAATTTATCCTTTATATCAGCGCGGTCTTCATCAAAATCAAGCCATGGATTTTGACGATTTGATTATGAAAACCGTAGAGCTGTTTCAGAATAACCCCAAAATACTTGATTATTATCAGGAAAAATTTAAATACATTTCGATTGATGAATATCAAGACACAAATAAGGCGCAAGCGGTTTTTGCTGATTTGCTTGCGGAAAAATATAGAAATATAGCGGTGATCGGCGATGATGATCAAAGCATTTACAGTTGGCGCGGAGCAACCGTGCAAAATATTTTGGATTTTGAAAAACATTATCCTGACGCAAAAATTGTAAAACTTGAACAAAATTATCGTTCAACAAAACAAATTTTGGACGCGGCTCACGGGATTATTTCAAAAAATACCTATCGCAAAGAAAAAAAATTATGGACCAACCGCGCTGATGGAGGAAAAGTTAAAATTTGGCGCGCTCTTAACGGTGCGCATGAAGCTGAATTAATAGCTGGAGAAATTATGCGGCGGCTTGAACAATATGAAAATCCTCTTTACAGCGATTTTGCTGTTTTATACAGAACTCATGCGCAATCCCGAATCATTGAGGAAGTATTTTTGAAATATGGAATTCCTTATAAAATTATCGGAGGAATAAAGTTTTATCAAAGAAAAGAAATCAAAGATATTATCGCTTATTTGCGTGTAATAGCTAATCCGGCAGACAGCGTAAGCTTGGTTCGAATTATCAATACGCCGCCTAGAAACATCGGCGCAAAAACAATTGAAGAAATCCAAAAATACGCCGCGCGTCACAATATTTCTCTTTTTGAAGCGATAGACAAAATTGACGCTCTGCGCAGTTCAAAAAAAGAAGCGTTGAAAAAATTCACAGATATCATTGAAAAGCTTCGTGAGATAAATATGAAAGAGACAGCGTCAGGCGTGATAAAATATCTGATTGAGCATAGCGGGTATAAAAAATTTATTGATGATGGTACCGCGGAAGGCGAAAGCATGCTCGAAAATGTGCGCGAATTGATTTCTGTCGCGAAAAAATATGATTCTCTTGAACCCGGAATCAGTTTAAGAGTTTTTCTTGAAGAAGTTTCTTTGATAGCTGACGCGGATTATGAAAACGGATATATACGAAAACAGACTTCTGATGCCGAAACAAATTCTGTTGTTTTAATGACAATACATAGCGCAAAGGGCCTTGAATTTCCGCATGTTTTTATTGCCGGTCTTGAAGAAGGAATATTTCCACATTCCAGGAGTCTGCTTGAAAGAACCGAATTAGAAGAAGAAAGAAGGTTGATGTATGTGGCGTGCACGCGCGCGAAGGAATGTTTGTATCTGCTTTTTGCCCGTGAAAGATTGCTGTATGGCGAGTATCATTCCAGTTCTCCGTCGCAATTTTTGGAAGACATCTCTCCTGAACTTGTTGAAAAAAATTATGAAGAAGAATGTGATATTTCTGATAATGAAGATGGATTTGATAATATGTTAAAGACAATATTAGGGCCGCCGGATTTCATGAGAAATAAAAAATCTTTCAAGCCGGTGCCGATTGAAGAAGTTGAATCTCCTTTTCATGATGGAGATAAAGTTTCACACGCTATATTCGGCGAAGGCATAATAATAAATGTAAATGGAGGCGTCGCAACAATCGCCTTTAAAGATAAAAAAATTGGCATTAAAAAAATCGCGATTGCGGTCGCGCCGATGAAAAAAATTTAATAATGGCGTGTACGATTTATATTTTTACCTGTAACTGTATCGAGAAACGAAAATAGAATAAGGAAAGACTGCCGGCCAAGATTTTGCCGACAGTCTTTTAATCGCGGTATTGAAAGGCATTCAATCCGCTCCCGCGAGCCTCGCGAGAGTTTTATGAAACCTGTCATTTCCGCGATGCCGCTTTGAAGCCGCGGCGTGCTGCTTTTTGGAATTCGACGCTGTTTTTATGCGCGCCAATGTGGCGGAAAGCATCACTATTTTCCCGCAAGAAAACTGTTTTCCGACGGGAAAATAACTCCATTAAACGCTCACTTACACTTCTGAATATATGTGATGCCGGAAAGATATTGAGCCGCGCATGTTGTTCCGCCGCTATACACTTCCGCTTGAATTTCGTCAAGCGAAATGTTGTATTTTGACGGATCAAATGTGACCACAATTTCTTTTTGGCCTGAGTAGTAGGCGTCGCATCCGAATCCTGGGGAATAGGCAAGCACTTTGTTGAGCGTTTTGTCCATCAAAAACCATTCGATCGGATTTGATGTGAAGGCTTGGCCTCCAACCTTGCTGATTTTTGCGGTGACGCCGAATTGTGTTGCGTTTACGATCGTAACGCAAATTACATCTCCGCAATGAGTCGCAGTGTCAAATCCGTAGGCATTTGCTGAACATTCGCTCCATGCTCCCCAAGAACAACCAATGCATGAACGCGTTCGCGTCCCCTGTTTGCAATATGGACCGGATGCTCCGCATGGTTCTGACTGCGATTGTCCTGACACGCATTCGCCTGTTGACGGCGCGCTGCAGGAGCCCCATTGACAATCTGCTCCGCAAAGCTGACTTCCGCTTCCGCATGGACCGGAACATGCTTGCGATTGACCCGGCTCACAAACTCCCTGACCCGCACATGTGACGGAATTCGCGCCATTACATTCATAATGTCCGCATTTTCCGCATGGATCGCCCGGATTCGCTGGAAGATGCTGTGTGCCGCCGCACGGATTCGTGTAGGATTCTACGCATTTGACTGCGTCAACGCCATCGCATGCGTATTTTCCGTTTGTGCCGCAAGATTCGCCGGGTTGATGCGCGAGCGTTGAACATCCGCCGCACGCGTTTTTCTGAGGCGCGTTACAATCGCTCCATTTTCCCTTGAAACATGTTTGTTGGCCGATGCCGCAGTCGCTGGCGCATGCCTGAATGAGGTCTTCGTCTGTTTCACCGTCGCAGTCATTATCAATGTTGTCGCATACCTCAATTGATGAGTTTGGAGCTTCACATTCGCCCCAGACGCCGCCGCTGCATTTTCTGATCCCGCTTCCACATGCCGTACCGCACGCCTGTGTAAGGTCTTCATCTGTTTCACCGTCGCAATCATTATCGATGTTGTCGCATACCTCAACGGAAGTTGAAATACTGCATGCGCTCCAATCGCCCCAAGAGCATGTCGCGCCGCATTGTCTTTTTGTCGTGCCGACGCATGAATATTTTGAACAGGATTTTTCTTCGGTTTGTCCAGCTTCGCATTCTCCCTGATTCTGACATCCATCCTGCAAGGTCCATATGTATGCAGTGCAAAGCAGCTTCTGCTTCCCGCATTTTCCGCAATCGATCAGCGATACTTCACCCGGACAAGCGCACGGAGCGCCTGGCGCGGGATCGTTTGTTTCGCCGCCGATTCTACAATATGAATCCTGCAGAATCACAACGCCATTTTCGAGAATTGACAAACCTTTCTCAAAATCCTGACGCTTGAGCCCAAGCCCCACATCCATGTATTCATCCGAGATCGGCGCTCCGAAATACGAAGGTCCTTTGCCGAAACTTTTGTAAGTTTCCCAGATTTTGCCTTTAATCAGGTGAGCTTTGAATTCGCCGCCACCAAGATCATGAATCATGATCGCGCAATCATCGTAAAGTCCTCCTGAAAAATCCTGCACAAAGTAACCTTCCCAATCGTGCACCGCCGCGGATGGCGAAAAAAGTTTTTTGTGGGGAGAACCGACGCCGGCGCGTCGTTCGTTGTTTCTGTATGCTTCCGAAACAGCGTAAGACATGCCGGACCGCCATCCATCCTCAAACATTCCGGGACCGAATCCTTCTTTGTAGTACGATTTCACAGGACCGGAATCCTTGTTGTAATCGTATGTGAAATATCCGCCCTGAAAATCGATCTCAAGAATTCCGTTCGCGTACTCGTACTGGTTGGTGATCGGCTTGCCTAGAATGTTGTCGGACATCGCGATAGACATCCATGCTTCCGCAAAAGGTGTTGGTAGAACATATGCGCGCGGAGCATTCCCCGCAAGGTCAAAAGCAAATAGAACATTCTGCGCCAATGAACCACCTTGATAAATACGCAGTACAATGTCACGCGGATTAAAGCCGTCAGAACCCGCCAGCCAGTAGGTATCTTTGATGACCTGCCCCAGTTCTTCCATGGAGTAAATCATCGCCGCTTTATCAATCATATCGGACGCATACTCACGAAGAGTATAAGGATCCACAAGATAATAAAGCGTCTGGTTTGTTGGCGTGTATGGGCATTTGCTTAGATCGATGATGGGCTTTACGACCCACGAAACGCTTGTTCCCAACGGATCCACAGCCTGTCCGTTGACACGCACTTCAAAATGGATATGCGCGCCGCTGGATTTTCCAGTGTTATTGCTGATGAAAAGCGGGGCGTAGCGGTCAACCCATTTGCCCTGGGTCACGAGAATCGTTCCCGGTTTCGCGTGGAAATAGTGGCTTGTGATTCCTTCTCCATGATCAATCACCACATAATTTCCCGCGCCGTTGTTGCAATCTTTGTCTCCGTCGAGACATCCGTCTTGTGCTGTTTTGACGATTCCCGGCGCCGCGGCAAAAACAACATACGACCCTCCATCATTTGGGACATCACGATCCCACCCATGATGGTTATCGTACGCCCTGCCAGCATACCACTGCGCAACATTGCCGCACAAATCCCTGATGGAGCCGACCGCGGGATCCAAATCGAAAATCGCTGTCGTGCCCCATCCGTTTTTGTAGTTGTTGTAGAGAAAATCAGTGAACGCGATTTTTGCGAAAGACGCGTTCACGCCCATCAGGAACATGAGCGTCGAGGTGATAACTAATCGACGCACAAACCTTTGAACTGATTTCATCGTACACCTCCTTTGTATTGTTCGCTTTGAATATTCGTCGCGAACAAAGCGCCTGATGAATGTTTGACAATCTTCACTATAGCATCTTCAAGCTGAGAACAAGATGAGCGAATACTTCTTTCGCCCATTCGATTTTCTCATACCTTGGATACATATAGCGCATATTGATTGCCAAATTCCCTTGTTCGAGCGGAGCAATCGCGAAGATCGCGAAATGCTCGCCTGTGCCGGAAATGTTAACGGCAAGCTGGCCTGCCGCGCATGCCACTTTGTCGAAAAAGCTTTTTTGCAATTCTTCGACAAAGTCTTCATCATATCCGCCAATTTCGTCTCCGGACGGCATGTATTCAACTTCAACATAAATTCTGTTTTCCTCACTATTATGCTGTTCCGGTGCGCTGTCGAAATACACTGCGTTTTCGTCAGAATACAAAACCGTCCATTCTTCCGGATATTCAAAACTGAACCCGCGCGCTTCGTTTGTGTATACTTTGAAACAGCAAATCTGCGGCGGAGTTTCGATATCCGGGTTGTTGTCCGTGCCTAGATCTTTGTTGTCCTGCGCGATGTCATTTGTGGATTCTGATATGTCCTCGCATTGTGATGCGTCCGCGAGTTGAGTCGCGTCTGTTTCTTTTATATCCTGCATCACAGCATCGAAAAAGTACGGCGCATCTTTATCTTGAACCGCGTCGTTTTGCGCATCGTGTGATTCTACTGCGTCCGCTGGTTGTTCGGTATACGATTCTGCCGCGTCCGAAAACCCAGTATCTGATTGTCCCGCATCTTGTTCTATTGTGTTTTGCGCAGTGTCAAAAGATTGCATCACATCCGCGCTATCGAAGCTATCGAATCCTTGAGCCGAACCAGAATCCTCTTCACCCTTGTTTCTTGCTCCGGGATCATTTGGCATATTCTGCCATGCATCCCGTGCGGTTTGAGTGTTTACATAGATAACCCGCCTGCCCTCGCATGCGAAAATCGCAAGCGCGAGCATTGCCAAAGAAACCATGTTCCTGTTTGAACTCATGTTTGACCTCCTTTTTGTGTTTGACTACTTTCCGCCGTTGTATCAAAGAACTCCAAAAAGCGGCGTTATAATAAAACTCGTTTTTGAAATTTTTATAAATTTTTTTTAAATTTTTGCTTACAGTTTTTAAAAATCTTATGTATTCAGGGCTTATTAATCCTAAAATCCGTTATGTTTATTTAAGTCCTATTTTAAATTGTTTTAAATTTGTTTTTAATTTAATATGTCCTTTGAAAATGTCAATTAAAGCTTAATCCATTTTATTTTAAATTATGAGAATTTTATTTTTCTCTGATATTATCGGCCGTTCCGGGCGCGATGCTGTAAAGAATGCTCTGCCGTCCATCAAAGAAAAATTTGCTCCGCACATCACAATCGCGAACGGCGAAAATTTGGCCGGCGGAACGGGATTTTCTTTTGAAACAATTGATGAAATGCGAAAAGCCGGCATTGATTTTTTTACAACTGGAAATCATGTCTGGAAACATAAAGATGCTGTTGAATATTTAAATGACAAAAGCTTTCCCGTAATCAGGCCGGCAAATTATCCGGAAATTCCCGATGTCCCGGGACGCGGCTATCAAATCGTTGAAACAAACATGATGCAGAAAATTTTAGTGATAAATCTGCTTGGCAGGGTTTTTATGGGCATCAATACAGATTGTCCTTTCCGAATCTTTGACAGGATTTTAAAAGAAACCTGCCATGAAAAATTTGACGCGGTTTTTGTTGATTTGCACGCCGAAGCAACTTCTGAAAAAATCGCGTTTGGCTATTATGTTGACGGCCGCGCTTCGGTTGTTGTTGGAACTCATACTCATGTCGCAACGCGGGATGAAAAGATTTTGCCAAATGGAACCGCTTATATAAGCGATGTAGGAATGTGCGGACCAATAGAGTCCGTTCTCGGTATTGAAAAAGAATTGATAATAAAACATTTTTTGACGCAAATGCCGTTTAAAACCGATGTCGCTTCTGGAAATTCGCAGATAAACGCAGTTTTTATTGAAACAGACGATAAAACAAAACAGGCAAAATCAATCGAATTTATTTATGATATAATCAGACTATGAACCGAAAACTCGCTTATTTTATTTTACCGGTTGTAATAGTATTTACATTTTTTGTCGGATTTGAAACATCAAATCTTTTAAATAAATCTACGGTTGAAAATACCGCGCGGAATAAAAATACCTCTTCAATAAATAATCGCGGCGTTGACATGGATTTATTCTGGGAAGTCTGGGATTTAATTTCGCAAAAATACATAAAAGAAAACGCTGTCATACCAAAAAATATGGTTTATGGAGCCATTAAAGGAATGGCGGCCTCTCTGGAAGATCCTTATACCGTATTTATGGATCCTGTTGAAACAAAAGATTTTGAATTGAATTTAAACGGCGATTTAGAAGGAATCGGCGCCGAACTCACAATACAAAATCAGGCTTTAACAATTGTGAGCGTGCTTCGCGATACTCCGGCGGAAAAAGCCGGTCTCCGTCCAAATGATATTATTTTTAAAATTGATGATGAAATCACTTCTGATATGACGCTACCGTCCGCAATCCAAAAAATCCGCGGCAAAGCCGGCACAATTGTCAAACTTACTATCTTGAGAAAAGGAGACCCAAAGCCTTTTGATGTATCCATTAAACGCGCCAACATACAAATCGCCAGTGTTTCTTACAACGAACTTGGAAACGGCATACACTATATTGTTTTGAATCATTTTTCCGATAAAACCAGCGATGAATTAAATGAAGTTATACAAAAAATACTCTTAAAAGATCCAAAAGGCATAATTCTCGATCTTCGTTCAAACGGCGGCGGATACCTTGATATAGCGGTTGATATTTTATCTGATTTTATAAAGGGCAAAAAAACTGTTGTTTATATCCATAAACGCGGCGCTGAAAACGAGCCCATGCAAACCGACGGCAGTTCCCGATTGGCGGATATTCCGGCTGTTGTTCTTATTAACGGAGGGAGCGCAAGCGCTTCTGAAATTGTCGCCGGAGCTTTTCAGGATTTAAACCGCGGCATTTTGATTGGCGAAAGAAGTTTTGGAAAAGGCAGTGTTCAGGAATATGAAAAATTTAAAGACGGTTCAAGTCTGCGCATAACAATCGCGAAATGGCTTACGCCAAATAAAAAAGATATCGATGAAGTTGGCATCAAGCCAGATATAGAAGTCAAGCTCACAGAAGATGATTATAAAAACAAGCGCGATCCGCAGCTTGATGAGGCGGTAAAATATTTAAAAAGCGTGATTAAAGGCTGAATATGAATTATTTTGACGCGGCAATATTTGGAATCGTGGAAGGCTTAACCGAATTTCTACCCATTTCTTCAACAGGTCATTTAATGCTCACGGCAAAACTTCTCGGCGGCCAGACGGAGTTTTTAAAAACATTTGAAATTGTGATTCAGCTGGGTGCGATTTTATCAGTTATTGTTTTGTATTGGCAGAAATTCCTGCTGGATTTTGCTGTTTTAAAGCGCGTTATTGCGGCCTTCATTCCAACTGCTGTAATTGGATTTTTGTTTTATAAAATCGTGAAAAATGTTCTGATGGAAAGCGATGCGGTTGTTTTATGGGCTCTCGCGATTGGTGGGATTGCGATAATTGCGTTTGAATTGGTACTATCGCGCAAAATGCGGCGCAAAGACAGCGTATTGATTAAAAATGAAAACGGCGGAGTAATTGCAAATAATGTCGGAATTGAAAAAATTTCGTATCAAAAAGCTTTGCTGATCGGCGTTTTTCAGGCAATTGCGATTATACCCGGGGTTTCAAGGGCCGCGGCCACGATTATCGGCGGATTGGCTCTCGGTATAAAAAGACGCGTGATTGTTGAATTTTCTTTTTTGCTTGCTGTTCCTACAATGCTTGCTGCATCTTGTTTGGATTTATATAAAAATGCGTCGTTGTTTTCTTTTAATCAATTCAATTTTCTCGCAATCGGATTTATTGTTTCGTTTCTAACCGCGATGCTGGCAATAAAATTCTTTTTGAAATTTATCAAGCGACACACTTTTATCGGATTTGGAATTTATAGAATTTTAATCGTTCTAGTCTTTGTTTTAATTTTTTCTGTTCTTCCCTAATTTCTTCCGGCAAATCAGCTCCAAACTGTGCGAAAAATTTATTTTGATTTTCAATTTCGACGAGCCATTCTTTTTTATCAACGCTCAACAGTTCATTTAGATCTTCCGACAAAATTTCGAGACCATTTAAATTTAACGCGTTTTTCGTTGGAATAAATCCAATCGGAGTTTCTTCCGCGTTTTTAACTTGTTCCTTAACATTACACCGATTGATAATCCATTCAATAACACGCAAATTTTCTCTGTATCCAGGCCAAAGAAATTTATTTCCGCCCGCGTCCGCTGCTTTTTGCCTAAACCAGTTTACATGAAAAATTTTCGGCGGATTTGTCATTTTTTTACCGAATTCTAGCCAATATTTAAAATATTCGGCCATGTTATATCCGCAAAAAGGAAGCATTGCCATCGGATCGTATCGCAATTCGCCCTGCTTCCCGTATTGCGCGGCTGTCCTTTCTGATGCCATTGTCGCCCCTATATAAACCCCGTGCTGCCAATCTCTTGATTGATAAACAAGAGGCGCGACCCTTGCCCTGCGTCCCCCGAAAATTATAGCCGAAATAGGGACGCCTTCTGCGTCTTCCCAGTGCGGCGAAATACAAGGACAGTTTTTTGCCGGAGAAGTAAATCTTGAATTTGGATGAGCGGCTTTAATAATTTCGCCATCTTTGCCGCGCATTCCAGGAGTCCATTCATTTCCCTGCCAATCCAAAGCATGCTGTGGCGGCGGATCGTCATGGCCTTCCCACCATACTGTTTTATCCGGCAAAAGCGCGACATTGGTATAAATGGTGTCAGATCTGATTAATTTCATTGCGTTTGGATTTGTATGCGAATTTGTCCCCGGAACAACGCCAAAAAATCCGTTTTCTGGATTTATGGCATATAGTCTTCCGTCTTTGCCAATATGCATCCACGCGATATCATCTCCAACTGTCCAAACCTTATATCCCTTCATACTCTCCGGCGGAATCATCATTGCCAGATTTGTTTTGCCGCACGCGCTTGGAAACGCGGCCGCGATATAAGTAATTCGCCCTGACGGATCTTCAATTCCAACAATAAGCATGTGCTCCGCAAGCCATCCTTCTTTTCTCGCAAGCCATGAAGCGATGCGAAGCGCCAAGCATTTTTTGCTTAATAAAACATTGCCGCCATAACCAGATCCGATGCTCCAAATCAGGTTTTCTTCAGGAAAATGCAAAATAAATCGTCTTTCTATCGAAAGATCGCCTTTTGAATGCAAACCTTTGTTAAAATCATTCGAGTCGCCGAGCATTTCAAGCGCGATTTTGCCCATTCTCGTCATAATCCGCATATTCATAACAACATAAATCGAATCTGTTATTTCAATACCGATTTTTGAGTATGGCGATCCGATTGGCCCCATAACATACGGAATCACATACATTGTTCTATTTTTCATACATCCTCTAAACAACGCTCCTACTTTTGTGCGCGCATCATCGGGGTCCATCCAGTTATTTGTCGGCCCTGCTTCATGTTGATTTTTTGTGCAGATAAAAGTTAAATTTTCAGTCCGCGCCACATCGTTTGCGGCTGTCCGATGATAATAACATCCCGGCAATTTTTCCTGATTTAGCTCAATAAGTTCGCCTGTTTTGAGCGCCTCATGTGTGAGTTTGCGGCGCTCTTCTTCACTGCCGTCGCAAATGTGAATTTTTGCCGGTTCTACAAGAGCCGCGGATTCTTCAAGCCATTTTTTAAGATGCGGATTTTTTATTTCCTCAAACATCGCGATAACAGCTTACCACAAATATAAACTCTGGACATTACGATCTCCACAAACCGTGAAGATTGCAATATTCTCTTGCGATAATATTATCCGCGGTTATTTCAAATTCTGCTTCAGGTTTGTCTCCGGGCTTTAAGAATTTTCTATAAACTACTCCGTCAGCGATAATTTCTATCCATTCAATATAATGTTTTTCCTCCATTGGATGCGGAATTGAACCGATTTTTACCTTTACGCCTTTTTCTGTTTTCTCAATAACCGGCACATGCTTTTCTTTTCCTGCTTCTTCAGTTTTTTCTTCAAGCAATTCCATTGGTCTGCCGCAACAAACCAATTCTCCTCCGCCGACTGTTGTTACTTCAACAATATTTCCGCATATTGGACATCTGAAGATTTGTAATTTTTTATTTACATTCATAGTTTTAATTGTTAAATAATATTTTTAAATTTTTCCAACTAAATCAAGTCCGGGTTTAAGATTTTTTTTGCCTGGCCTCCAGCTTGCTGGACATACTTCTCCTTTGTGCTCCCTCACAAATATTGCCGCTTGAAGCTTTCTCAGCAGTTCTTCAGCTGATCTTCCTATTGAATTATTATGCATTTCATAAGCGACCAATTTGCCTTCTGGATCTATAATAAAACTGCCTCTCAACGAAACTCCCTCTTCTTCTATATATGTTCCGAACTCTTTGCAAAGCCTGCCTGTCGGGTCCGCGATCATTGGAAATTTAATTTTTTTAATAGCCGGCGAATTATCATGCCAAGCCTTATGCACAAAAACTGTATCCGTGCTTACACTCAAAACCTCTGCGCCCAATTTTGTAAATTCCTCATAATAATTAGCCGCCTCTTCCAGCTCTGTTGGACAAATAAATGTAAAATCGGCCGGATAAAATATCAAAATTATCCATTTCCCTTTATAATCCGAAAGTTTGATTTTTTTTATTTCTTCGTTTTGGAATGCTTCTAATTGAAAATCAGCGATTCCAAGATCTGAAATTTTTTGATTGATATTAATCATAATGATTTTGGTTAGTTGTAATAGAGTATTATATTACAGCTAAAGCGGATGTCAAATAATTGGCGCAAGAAAATATGCGTTTTATATTGATATTTGATGTTCTGTGGCGTTTGTGATGTTTGCCGTATGTAAAAAGTTTTATACTAGAATGATTATCTGGAATAATGTGAGCGTTAATATCTGGTGGGCAGGGAGAGATTCGAACTCCCGAAGGCCGAAGCCAGCAGATTTACAGTCTGCCCCAGTTGGCCACTTTGGTACCTGCCCGCGCAACGCAAAAGTTATTATAGCTAAAATCGCGCTTTCTGCAAAATATAATAACAATCTCTTGACATTAAAATAAATATTCATATAATTAAATTCGTCATGAGAAAAGACGCATCAACAAAGAGTCTCCGTTCCGAATTTTTTAATACCGCCTTAAACGGTTTGATTATTGCTATTATTATTAACACCCCGTAACGAGGCTTCATTTTGCTGTTCTTTACAATTTAGAAGCCTCGCAAGGGGCTTCTTTTTTTATCATTTAACCAAAAAAAATATGAGAATGTTGGAAGAAAACGCACCAGAACCATTAAACTCTTTTGACTCCACCAAAACCGCCGAAGATTTCATAAATTATTTCGGAGAAGGTCCTATGCGCGCCTTTACGCACTTATGGAGTGAAATGCCGGATGAAGGCAGCGGCAGTCTTCGTCTTGACAAAGAAACGCTGCGTAAACTAGAAGATGTCTATAGAACTCTTTGCGATATGACAGAAAAGCAACGCAAAGCTGTTATGGAAGCTTTAAACGCCCGATTCTCAGAAGAGTTGAATCCAAAAAAACGATGTCCAGAAAAAGAAAAAGATCCGTTGGAATTTGGCATATAAAATGTTAAAATTTAATTTGTCTGTGCGGCGAATGTTCTTTTTAAATCACGCGGAGAGGTACCCAAGAGGCTGAAGGGGCGGGTTTGCTAAACCTGTAGGGGGGCGCTTTTTTGCCCCCGCGAGGGTTCAAATCCCTCCCTCTCCGCCAGCGCAGACGCCGCCTATGCAGACATGTAAATTAGTTTTATAATTTTATTATGAGCGCATACGATTTTGTTCTTAAGCGTACGAACATAAAAACAGGCAAACAACTTTTATTTTATCTTACATGTGTTATGTGGATGACTGTTTACAGCGCTATGACTGTAAGCGTTACACTTTTTTTAAATGAAAATTTCAGTGTGTTTTTTATTGGCTTGTTTATGTCAATAACAAACATTATTTCGATGATGGCTGATGTTCCTCTTGGTTATATCCAGAAGCTTATACCGCAAAAAATCCTACTTGTTTTTTCTGTCGCGATGGTGATGTTATCCATAATTATTTTTATTGTTGCTGAAGAGACTTTGCTGATTAGCTTTTTGGCTGTGTTCATTTATGCTTTCTCGTATGATATTTATCACATCACAATGGTATCTTATATATTTGATATTTCTTCACCCGAAGAATATTCGCAATCCTTATCCCAAAAAAATGTGTCTGACGCACTTGGGCTTTTAATTGGACTTTTGCTTGCCAGCATTATTAATTTTCTTCCTTTCACTGAACATCTCGTATTCCCGATTTTGCTGCTTGGCTCAACCATGGTTTTGCTTTTTATTTTCACATTTTTCGATCAGGCTGAGTATGATACTTCTCTTGATAAAATGAGCTCCGACGCGATAACAGGAAAATTATCTCCGGCAGAAATGGCAAATTCCATAAAAGATTTTTTTATCTCTTCTACAATAACTGGACTTAACAAAATTGAAGATATCGCCCATTCATTAAAAGAAAAACTTGATAAAAAAACCATAATCGTTTTAAAACCCCTAAAACCTCTTGAAACCTATAAGAAAGAAAGTATGATTGACGGCATAAAAGAATCTTTTAAGAGCCTGTTTCATATTTTTTATCCTGTTCCGCAATGGCCGCTGGTCTGGAGTTCCGCCATAACAATTTTCTTCAGTTTGTGGGATACATTTGTCACAACATTTATGCTGATTTTTATTGTTGAAAAAGTTGTAAAAGACAATCATTTGAATCCCGCTTTATCTGGAGTGATTATAGCTGTAATTGCCGCTCCCCTTTTTATTTGTCAAGTTCCTTTTGCAAAATTAGCTGATAAAATCGGCAAGCCGTTTTTTATGTATTTCGGTTCTGCTATATCATCAGTTTCAATCGGAGCTCTTGGTTTTTCAACCGATATTTACTGGGTTCTTTTAGCTGGAATTATAAATAGCATCGGCTATGCAATGGCTTTTCCCGCGGCTCAAGGTTATTTCGCGCAAAGATTTCAGGAGCATTACGCAAAAATTCATAGCACCAATGAAATAGACACCAATGCCAGCGCTGGTCCATTGAAAACACTTGTTGATTTTGGTAATGTTATAGCTCAACTTGTAGGCGGCGCGTTGATCACGATTTTTGGCTTCAGTCTAACATTTATAATTTTGGGATTTACACTTTTATTTATTTTTGTAAGCTCACTAATAATGATGCCGCTTGTTTTGCGACATATACTTCCACTGGATAAACCCGCTGACGCTAATTCATTATCCCTTTAAAATATTCAATCTTCTTCAATGTGATTATTAAAAAGTAAAGGCAATAATCTTTCCCTGCGCAATGTGTCTATAAAATCCTCGCAACAAATTTTGGCTTGCAAAGACGAATCTGTAGAATTATTCACTCTATACTGACTTTCAAGAACTTGTATATTTTCTTGTATTGTTCGTTTGCTCGCCGGATTGTTTGGTCTTCTAGACATTGCGACTCCCGTATCTACAACTTCAATTATCGCGCTTTCTGGCAAAAGAGATGATGGAGCCCTAAAACCACTTAAATTGTTTTCTCGTTTACCCATATGATGGCTTGGAACAATTGTTTTTAAATACGGTTCAATATTTTCTTCTGCAAGAATCATTCCTCCAAAAATTGTGTGCAGATTATAAAAATCCCGCAAGCTCATTGTATCTGTATTCAATCCGCACAACTGTAAAACATATAAAATATATTCCGCCTCTTTGCGTGTTATTGCTTCTTTTTGTATCGCTTCATCTAACGCTTCACGAAAAGGTATATCAATAGTTCTTCTTCCCTTTCCCAATGGAACATTAAAATTATAAAAATGCACAAACGGCGCGGGGTCTGACCCATTTGGCCCTGTTTTTCCAACATCATGCAAAAATCCTCCTTCTATGATAATTTTTGCTCTTGTCTTCGCGATTATTGTCCATACGCCGTTTTCCTTATTCTCAATAAGATTAAGTATCTCTTTAATTTTTTTCCCGACATCAATTTCATGCTGTCCATGGCTATATTCATTTTCTTTTCCGTGTTCCATCAATGCGGCTTGACGCGCTATTAATGTATCTGACCATCTATATTTTCTTTTATGTGCGAATTTTTGAATTATATCAATATATCTTCCGTCCACTTTAGAAGGATTAAAATCATTGATTTGAGGTTGAACTATCCTATACCCTTCGGGCCCTTCTGATACTTCCTGTGTTTCTGAAGACTGATTTACCAAGTCTTTTAGAGACATAGTATAATAAAATTAGATATAATAATACTGTAAATTTGAAAAAAATCAATACCATAAAAAGCGGCATTCCTCTTAAGGATTACAGTTCTTTTGGAATTGGCGGTCCTGCTAAATATTTTTTTGAAGCGCACACTGCGTCTGAACTTGCGCATGCCTTATATTTCGCGAAAAAGAATCGCTTGAGATTTTTTGTTTTGGGCGGTGGAACAAATGTTTTATTTAAAGATGATGGTTTTGACGGCTTGATTGTGAGATTTTTAGGATCAAAAGCTGTATTTCGCGGTGTTCACGCAATTATTGAAGCCGGCGCAAATCTGCAAAAAATTGTTTTGGATTCAATACAGGCTGGTTTATCTGGACTTGAAAAATTAAGCGGAATTCCGGGGACAATAGGCGGAGCTGTGCGCGGCAATGCCGGCACTCGCGAAGGACAGATTTCTGATTTTGTTGAAAGTGTAAAGGTTTTTGACACTGCGACGCTTAAAGTCCGCGTTTTAAAAAAGCCTGATCTAAAATTTTCATACAGAAATAGTTTGTTTAAAACACGACATGATTTAATTATTCTTTCTGTTGTTTTAAAGCTCAAAAAAGCCAAAAACCCAAATGAAATTCTAGCCGTGATAAAGCGCGCGGCGGAGCGCAGAAAAAAAACTCAACCGGCTGGATTGTCCGCGGGATGCGTTTTCATGAATCCGCATATACGGCGGCAATTTTCTTTGAAAACCGCCCCCTTAACCGCCGCTTCTTTAATCGCCGGCGAACTTATAGATAAAGCTGGATTGAAAGGGACAAAAATAGGCGGCGCAATGATTTCAAAACTTCATGGAAATTTTTTTATAAACTGCGGCAATGCGACTTTTGACGACATGATACGGCTTATTAATTTAGCAAAAAAACGCGTTTACGAAAAATTTAAAATCCGCCTAAAAGAAGAAATTGAAATAGTATTATAAATCTCTTGACAAAAGAATAAACATTTGCTATAAATAAATCCTTTTTATTATTTAACCAAAAATAACAATGGATAATAAGGATGAAAATTTAAAAATTGAACCCGAACTATTAGAAATTGTACCAAAAAAGCGTGGCGACAATAGTAGTGTAGTAGATAATCCCGATGAACCTCCCCCATTGCCTCCTACTAAGCTTAAAGATGATAGTGCATCGGCACAGCAACCACCATCTAAGGAGATAGAAACAATTATAGACTATGAATTAGAGCAATTTTGCGAAGAGGGAAAAGATATTGAAAGTGGGAAAAAAGTATTAGAAGAAGAATCTGAGATTGACGAAACACGTTCAAAAATCGCAGGAAAAGCATTAGCGCTTACTGGACTTGTTGCCGCCGCCATTGTAGGTAGCTATTTTGGTTTATCAGAATTACAAAAATACTTACAGAAAGCTGGAAAAACTGAAGTCGAGCCGTCTCCTTTAGTTTCAGGTTCAGGCGCTGAAAATGCCCATCAAATTGAAAATCAACTTGCTCAACTTACTGCTGATATTGAGAAGACTCGAAAACAAATTGCAGAAACAGAAGCGACTATTAGTAGAATAACAGAAAGATTCAGCGGTGTTAATGGAGCATATGAAAGCATTTTGCGTCTTATGAATAATGAGGTTTCAAGCATCGTAATAGATGGTAGAAAATATAATAAAGTTGGATTCTCAAATGATGGCAATTTTATTGAATTAACATCGTCAGACAACAAAGATACGCTATTAATACCTGCTCCTTTTCCTTTATAGAAATCAGCTGTTTAATATAAACTTGATATCTGATTTAATTTGTGGATAATTATCCGTGCAAAAATCTTGATATACATTTTTAAATATGCTATAATTTTATAATAAAAATAAAAATTAAAACAAAAAAATATGAAAACAAAATTTTTATTATTCATGCCTGCCAGGATTATTTATTTCGCTGGACCAGAATTTCAAAAAAAATCACCCATAGAACAATCATCAATAGCAAATATAGCTGGCGAAGGATTACGGGAATCTGTTACAGAACAATTAAAATTCTGGCAAGCTCAATTACAAGATTTGGGAAATAAGCTTGAAAATGCGAAATATGAACTTAAAAAAATGGAAAATGAAAAGCAAAATCTCAATGATCGTTTAACTTTACTACAGAATAATGATGAGGAAATGCAAAGAATTAAAATAGAACTTGAAAAAATAAATCTTGAAATAGAAAAATTACAATATTCTATAAAAAATTTACAAGATAGCATTGTTATAGCACAAGGTCAAATAAATATTAATAATGAATTAGCGACAAAATTTGAACTAAAGAGACGAGAAAAACAAGAAGAGGCGGATATAGAACGTAAGAAATTAAGAAAAAATATAGAAGAAAAACAATTACATGATTTGGAAGCAGTGTTAAATTCTGGTGGAGAAGGTGTAAAAACTCTTAAGTATGCAGTAAATATATTTAGAAATCCTGAAGATGTTACTGTGCTTGATAAAAGAGCTGGTGAACATAAGGGCCCAAAAAGATTCAAGGGAGGGCCATCAGGTGTATTTTCTGAGAATGAAAAGGTACGGATTGTAGAAGGTCCTATAGATAAAAATGGCGAGAAATTTTATCGTGTTGAAGGCATACATACTGATCCGCGAAATAAAAATAAAAAGATACTTAGAGGTTATATACGGGCAAGTGATTTAGATTTGCAAAAAGAATAAATCATTTGCATTTGCATTATTTAACCGTATATCTTATAATAAAACAAACTTCATAATAAACCTCACAAATATGTCAAAAACATTGAAACAAATTCTCATTGCGAGCGGCCTTATGATTATTGGATTAACGATTGCCAATATTGCTCCAGCATTAGCTCAGGGGACCGGAGGCGGATTTTTGAATCCCCAAGATATGCCTACTGCTGTTGGACAAGCCGGAGGAAGCAAAACTTTAAGAGAACTTGCTGTAACAATCATTAACTATGTTCTTGGATTTCTTGGATTGATTGCTGTAGCAATGATTATTTATGGAGGCGTCAGTTATGTTACGGCCGCTGGCGACCAAACTAAAGTTGATAACGCAAAAAAGGTTATTATGTACGCTATTATCGGTCTTGTGATTGTCATCTTGTCGTACGCAATTGTCTCCGCTGTTCTTGGAGCAGGGACAGGTAGCGCGGCTTAAATTTGATTAAAAAAAATTATAAAATTAAACCCGTCTGAAAATAATAATTTTGGGCGGGTTTTTGTGTTGTAATTTACTCACAACTTACTCCTGCGTATGTTTTTATTTTTTGCAGTTCTTTTTCGCTGATTGCGTGCGATTTTTTTATTGCCGTGATACTGCGCACTATAATTTTTTCTGGTTTAATTTCAACAATTTCTGTATGCGGCAGTAAAACTTCATTAAATCTAACCAATCCTAAAATGCTTTTTGCCACGGCTATTTTTGTGAGAGCCATGGCGTTTATGTTTACGGCAAAATCATAAACCTTTCCTAGATAAAACCCGGATTTTGTAAATACTTTATTTCCTAAAATCTTCGCGCCGTATTCAAGGATTTGTTTTATTTTAATGATATCTTCCGGCTCGCTTACAGCATCGATTGTTGATATGATTGTTGGATTCCCAAGTTTTCTTATATCAAGCGCTGGTATCACCTGCGAAAATTTTTTGTTTAAAGATATGCCGGCTACAGCGCCAGTAAAAGGATCTATTATAATATCTGACACAAATCCAATAGCAATGCCTTCTGATTCCGATATTATTTGCGCCCCAGTTATCTCTGAAAAATATTTCTCCACTGCCGCATTCATGGTTTTATATTACCAGCATTTTATGATAAAATTCAAAACGACAATTCTTTCTCATTGATATTCGGGGTGTAGCGCAGTTGGCTAGCGCGTCTGCTTTGGGAGCAGAAGGTCCACAGTTCAAATCTGTGCACCCCGACCATATTACGCAGATACTAAATTTGGCGTATTTTATTTTATCCACAATTCTTTATAAATCTTCCATTCTTTATCTGATGTTTCTTTATTGATATAAATCGCCACTCCAAGAAATGATTCTTTTTTGCTCCGTGTGTTTTTTAATCCGTCTATTATTCCGAGCAATCCGTTTTCAATATTCTCCGCTTCCGCGTTTATTCCTTTTTCATACGAGGGAATTCCAACCAGAATTTTTCTTGAATTTATAGCGCGCGTAAGCCAAATAACTTCGTTTTTTAAAAAATATCTGTAAAGCCATGGTTCTTTTATATTGTTTTCATAGGTCATAACAGCAATCTGATCTGTTTTCTGCTCTATCTTTTTATAGATATCCTCTGATAATGGAGCGATGTTTGGTTTAAATAACCGCAATATTTTTCGCGGCAGATTAGGTAAAACTTCATTTATCGCGACTGATAGAATTTTATTCTGCCCGATTTTAGATTTTGTCGTCTCCAGCAGAAATATAAAATCTAAATCGTTATCATAAATTGGTTCAATATCGTAATGAATGCCATCAAATCCCGTTTCTTCCGTCAAAATACGGGCTGTTTCCGCAATCTGAAATCTCACAACCGGATTTGCCAAATCAATTTTTGTTCTCATCTGCCCCATCCACGCCAGATATTTTATTTTGTCGCCGTACATTCGCGCAGTGTTTAAAAAATCCCGCGCGTATTTAAATTTTTCAACAGATATAATTCCATCAGATTCAATCGGACCAACATGCATAAAAACATATTTAATTCTTTTATCTCCAAAATTATCTATGAGATTTTTTATTTCTACTGCGGATTTCTTTGAATCAACCCATTCATGTTCAAGCCAAATCGCGTTTTCATTTTTATTATAACCGTTTGCAGGCGGTTTTTCTTCCAGTCCAAATAAAAAATACCATATTGGAAAAGATATTATGATAATCGTAAGAATTATTAATATGAATTTTTGTTTTTTGCCCATAATTTTATTCTGTTATCCTTTTTATTGCCGCAATCCATTCTTCAAGCTCGCCTTGTTTAATCGCGTCATACGGCCTAAAAATATTTTCATTGGTTATTATTCCTGATAAATAAGCGTAGTTTACATATCGCGGCCACCACCATAAATTTGGATCCGCGGCATTGATATCCTTAAACGGTGTTTTTTGATTTTTTATTTCTTGTTTATCTTCCCAGGTTATCATTCCGGAAGATTCCAAAAGCACTCTTAACGCATATATTCTTTCAATATATTCATCGGGCTTGAAAAGACTTTTATCTTTTTCATTAATGCCTTTTATCACCCCAAGCATAGCAGCCTCGGTTATTTCTTTATAGAAAATATTATTGGCCGAAACATCTTGATAAATTGTTATATTCGGCGAAAATTTTATTTTTTTCTCAGTAGCATTTTTTACCAATTTGTTCAGGCAAAATTCCGGATTAATCCAGCACTGACGCAAAAAATCTTTGTTCTTCACACTCATATCAAATTCCTGAACAATTTCATATACGAGTTCCGCGCGTGTAAGCGGCGATTCCGGCGGCAGATTTTTATATCTGTATTTCCCCGGCCATTCATTTCCTCCAAATATAATATAAACAGCACCTTCTCTTTTCCCGGAATTATAGGCGTTGGGCGCGCTTATCACAAAATCGCTGTACCCGTCTCCATTGAAATCTGCGTCCAAAACAACACTTCCAAACCAGTCATTCTGTCGCGCTCCTTCAATCACCAAAATTGGTTTTTTGTTTTTTAAATTCTGTCCGTCAAAAACATAGACATGTCCGGGGCTAGAACTTGATCCTTCTCTTATTCCGGGCGCTCCAATAATAAAATCACTTTTATTGTCATTATTCATATCAGCGATATCAACGGACGAACCCATGATGTCTTCGTATTTGTCCTCGTTGATAATTGTGAACGAATCTGTTGAATTTATGGATTTTATCGTTTTAAAATCTGTCTTATTGCCGTAATAAATATGCGCCTTACCTGTTTTTGTTTCTGATTGGTATGTAAAAGATCCGATTGCTATATCAGATAATCCGTCTCCATTAATATCTTTCGCGTCAATAGAGTATCCAAACCAGCTTCTTGCGCCCGGTCCGTCAATTGTTATGTCTGGAGTTCTGATTTCCACTGGTTTTTTTACATACGGCGATAAATCGCTTGGATTAATTCCAAAAAACACATAAACCTTTCCTATTTGTGGATAAAATTTTTTGCCGCTTAAATAAGCTCCTGCTATTATATCTATTCTTTTATCTCCGTTAATATCGCCATGTGTTATGCTTGATCCGAATTTATCAAGCGCGTTTTCTCCCCAGATAATCATTGATGGCTGAATCTTGCTGAAATCATAAACAAATTGCGGCTGCGGAAATTTATATCCAAACACAACATATATCTTTCCGCTTCTTATTTTCCCCGTTTGATTAGCGCTTGGCGCTCCGATTATTAAATCCTTGATCCCGTCACCGTTTATATCTGCCATATCTATGCTAAAACCAAAATTCTCGTTTAATTCCGCTGTTTTAAAAGTGATATCCGCAGGATCTTTTGATAAATCTATAATCTTTGTTTCTGTCTGTGAAATGCCTGTTTTTTTACCAAAAAACATCCATATTTTATCTCCATTCATCGATCCTACCGCGAGATCGTCAATTCCGTCTCCATTAAAATCGCCAAAAGCAACCGACACGCCGAAGTAATGATTTTTATTTTCTCCCAATATGATTATATCCGGTTCTTCAGCGTTAAAATTATTTCCTTTGTTTAAAAAAATGCTCACCTTGCCCCTGAATTTTTTCCCATCTGAAAAATATGGCGAACCAACAGCAATATCATCTTTGCCGTCTGCATTAAAATCCCCTTTTGCCAATGATGACCCGAATTGTTCTTTTGTACTTGTTCCCTTTAAAACAAGCGGATTTTGTAAATTGATTTTATATTCAAAATACCATCCAGCTTGATACGCATAAACAGGCACTATATTTAACGCAAACTTCGCGGCCAAAATCACTGCCAATAAAAACGCTGTTTTTTTTATCATCCAGCATATTATCCTATTCGCGCGGCGCAATTACAAGCTGTACAAAAACCAGCGGATGTCCTTCTTCTATATCTATTCTGTGTATATCAGCTGCGCCTCCATGCAAAACATTGCCAGCGCAAAGTGCTTCGTTTTTTTGCCCTACATGATTGCTGTCTATTGATATGATTTCTTCGCATAAAATCCATCTATCCGTTGTACCGAATCCTGTTTTATTTCCAATTCTTTGAAGTTCTGAAATTCTTGGAAACCTTAATTCATATCTCGACAGATCCAAGCCAATATTTTCAATAAACGCATCTAAAGTTAACCTCATATGTTTATTCATAAATGAAAGCCGCGGAATGTTGTTTTCACCGTGCGGAAAATATTGCGGCAAATTAACCGGCCGTTGATCATCCGCCGTTATGCTCCACGCGTACGGTTTTAAAAGGATTATAGGATTTGGTTTATCATAATCTGGCTGCCAAACATTTTCCTGATTATCGTGAAGGTTTTTTATTATTTCTTTTTTAAATCCATGCAATAAAATATAGTCCGTATAACGCCCTTTTGTATACGCAAAAAATGGCGGAAGATCCGGATAAAAAGCCTGCGCCAAAACACAAAATTCCGCTTCGTTAATTTGACCTTGCTTATACAATTCAAATAAATCCCTCATTAACAAATAACCCTGTATTTCAATATATTCACCTATCCCGGGCGCCTTTTCTTTCAATGTTAAATCAGATTTAGAAACCGTCTTTGGACATGGAAGCAATTTATCATAAAGACCGGCCAACTTTATCGCATCAATACTTTGTCCGGCAAATAAATTAGGTCTATTTTCATACATTCTTTTTATTATGTCATCTATATACTGTTTTGCTTCCCATTGCGCATTTTTATCCAAAATATTTTGCACGGCCTCTTGCAATCTTAGCGTTGAAGCCTGAACAACCCTGTATACTTCTTCCGGCGTATCCCCTGCTCTTGTAATCGGATATTTGCCGCCTATTAAATTTGCTTCCACCTGAAGCGCTCTTTCTGGTGTTATAGCATCAAGACCAGCGCCGCGTCTTTTTTCTTCCATGTTTTAATTGTTTAAACTAACTTTTATTATATATATTTTTTTATTTATGTCAAGCTACAAAACTAGACTTTACGCCTATTTTGCATTAATGTCAATGTAGACAACGAGTAGACATGTCTATAGACACAATGTAGACAACGAGTAGACATGTCTATAGACACAATGTAGACAACGAGTAGACAAAATCACTATGGCAACATATAAAAATTCTGACTACACAATTGACCGAAAAACCGCTTCCAGACTATTAAAAGTCTCTATAAGGACAGTAGACAGATATATTAAGGCACAACATATTTCTGCTAAGAATATAAATGGTAGAATTTGGCTTAATAAAGAGCAAATACTTGATTTTAAGAATAGACAGCGTGTCAAGAGCGTTTTGTCTATAGACAATTATGTAGACAAAGTAGACATTCCTATAGACAATTCTAACTATCCTGTAAATGATTTTCCTTATAATTCAGCCAAAAAAGGAGTAGACATTGTTGACAGTGAAGTTTATGTGAAATCTCGCGGAGAAATAATTGATGCAACTATACAAAAAACTTATAAGAAATTGTATGAAGATCTTCTTAATAAATTTAATGAAAAACTTGTCGAATTATCATCTGCAAATTATAAAATAGGCATTCTTGAAGCCAAATTAAAATACAGCATACCTCTTATTGAACATAAAAAAGAAACTGCATTGCTTCTCACGAATGGAGAAAATTTAAAAAAACAGCTTGAGAGCGAAAAAAAACAAAAACTTGATATATATAACCGCTTTAAGACAGAACGCTTAAATAAACGCATTTATTTAATTCTGGCGTTGATATTGATATTACTCCAGCCTTTATGGCTGTTTTTTATCATTTAAATTGCTTCCATCTCTATCATTTGCTTTTTTTCTAATGATAAACCGCTTTTTGGTTGAAATTCTTTTAATTTTGCCGCGAAACCTCCGGGCAATCCTATCGCGTCATATAAAAGTTTACTGTCTCCTATAGCTTCAACAACATATGGATGACTTAAAATAATACCGTTTAAAAGAATTTGATTATTGGGCAATTCATCTATCCCTATTGTTTGATTTGTAAGTCTGATGCCATTGATACTCACTGCCTCTGCGCCCGCGGAATAAAGTTCATTAATCAAATCTATCAGCCAAATCGCGTTTACTTCTCCTGATATTGTTATTTTTATTCCTTCACCATAGATTTTTACATCTCCGCTTATTAATTTATCTTTTTCTATTTCAGTTTCTATGGCTTTAAGAGCGGATGATCTATTTTTTAATTGTTTGAGCGTATCGTTTAATTTTTCGATTTCAAGTTTAAGATTTTTGTTTGTGTCTTTTAAAATTTGTATTTCGCGGAAAACATTCAAAGCGCTGTCCCTTGTTGTATATATATTTGTTTGACTATTGAAAGAACGAACCTGAAACGCCGCTAATATACCTAGCATTAAACTGATTAAAATAATTGTTATCTTTCTATCCATCCGATTTTAATGTTATATATTTCATTTTAAAATCTCCTGTGTATAACGGCACTGCGATCATGTCTTTCACATTCAACTGAAACCTGATTTCTTTTTTTGCAATTCTATTTTTTAAATCTACAAGAGTGTTTGCGTCCTGCATGCGCGCTTCAAAAAGATCGGGATTAATAATTGCGGTAATTGCAATAGGAGGAATCATATAAACATTATTCACAAATATACTGCTTCCGACTGCGTTTATTGATGTTGACGCTATTATTCTTTGGCCGTTTATTGCTATCGCTTCGGCTCTATTTGCCCATAATAAATTCACTATATCGCGCAAATCGGATGCGTGCACTATATTTTTATCAGATGGCATTACGGTATCACGCGCAATATTAGACGAATCATTCAAAATTATTTCTATGCCTCTGCCTAAAACTTCCGTAAGTCCGATTTTTTTCTTTAAATTATCCAAATCGCTTAAACGAGCTTTGCTTAAAATGCTTTCGTTCTGTTTCTGTGTTTCTTCTATATCTTTGCGAAGCGAAGCAATTTGCGCCTGATATAATGTTTGTTCGTCTATATAATCCTTTATCAAATTTTTGCGCGCTTCCATAACATCCGCAGGAAAAAGACTGCCGATCGGCGCCTGCGTCTTAAAATGCGTTGTTATAAAGATACCGATCAGAATGCCTGTTATAAGCAATGTTATAATCAGCGATTTTTTCACGCATTGATTATAACAGCGAATTATTAACAAAGTGAAGCGCTGATGTTAACATAGGCATATGATTGGTATTTTTGACTCAGGCGTTGGCGGGCTTACGGTAATGAAGGAAATTGTAAAACTTTTGCCTGATTATGATTATTTATATTTAGGAGATTGCGCGCGCGTCCCATACGGAAATAGGTCCCGTGAAACCATCGTCGAATTTGCTGAAGAAGCTGTTGAATGGATGTTTAAAAATGGAGCACGATTGATTATTATCGCCTGCAATACTGTTTCTGCGCTGGCTTTGCGTCATTTACAGGATAAATATCTTGTTGATAGGGGGATAAATGACAAAAAAATTCTTGGGATTATCAGGCCGACTGTTGAAGCCGCGATAGCTTATGGATTTAACCGTATCGGAGTTATAGGAACACGCGGGACGATAAATTCCGGCGCGTATGAAGCGGAATTCAAAAAATTGGGCAGTGAAGCTAAAATTTATTCCCGCGCATGCCCTTTGCTTGTGCCGTTGATAGAAGAAAATTGGCATACAAAACCCGAATCGTTGATGATTCTGAAAAAATATCTTCGTCCCATTAAAAGCTGTAATATTGAGGCCTTAATCCTTGGCTGTACGCATTATCCGCTGATGATGAAAGATATCAAAAGAATAATGGGCAAACGGGTAAAAATCATTTCTTCCGCCGAAGAATCCGCCAAAAAGCTTGCTGATTATCTGCGGCGTCATCCTGAAATAGAAAAACTGCTCTCAAAAAACAGCGTACGCAAATTTTACACAACTGACGACCCTGCATCTTTTAAATTGTCTGCTGAAAGAATCATCGGAAAAATCAATGAAGTTTATAAAATCAATCTATGAAAAATTTTTTTTTGATTGTTGTTCTTTTGCTTTTTGTTATATCAGCTTCTTTTTATTTTAATGACGCGTCATATAAAGCGTTTAATTTTTTAAGAGAAAAAACTATTTACACGGAGCAGGGGATTATATTCTTTACCGGCATAGGCGTGTTTTTGATGATCGGGATTTTCGCGACGGCTTTATTCGCGTTTAAAAGATATAAAACTCTTGTCTTAGCTGTTGTTTCGCTTTTGAGCGCGCTTGTGATCGGCTATATTTTGAAACAGATTTTTCATGTGCCCAGACCTGAATTTATGACGCGGGGACTGATTTTGGCGCGCGATTATTCGTTCCCAAGCATGCATGCCATAGGAGCGGCATCTGTTATTCCTTTCACATACAGAATAACCAAAAATTTCTTTCTGCGGACGCTTTTTGTTTTATTGATGATTTTGACTATTTTAAGCAGATTGTATCTTGGAGTGCATAGATTGAGCGATGTTGTTTTTGGTGCGGTTCTTGGAATTTTTATCGGGATTTATGTGATAGCGATTGAAAATAAATATAAAATCGCCGATAAAATCATTGAGAAATTAAAAACAGATCTTGAGGCGCGGCGGCAAATTGCGCATTTATTTATCGGAATTCTAATCGCGTCTTTTATATTTTATGGATTTATAAATATCTGGATGTTTTTGGCAACGCTTGCGATAGGAAGTATTTTGTCTGTGATTTTGAAATATAAAAAAATACCGATTTTAACTCCTATATTACATTGTTTTGACCGTGAAAAAGACCTTCAACACTTTCCAGGGAAGGGTTTGATTTATATGACCGCCGGCAGCGCTTTGACTTATGCTTTATTCAGTAAAAACATCGCTGTTGCGGGAGTTTTGATTTTGGCTTTTGGTGATTCCTTGACTCATATTTTTGGGAAATATCTAGGACGCATCAAATCTCCTTTTGATGAAACAAAATATATTGAAGGAACAATCATTGCGTTTTTTATAACGGCTTTGATGATAATAAAATTCGCGGATTTCAATCAGGTGATTTTTGGAACGCTGATTGCGATGATTGTTGAAATGGTGCGGATTAGAATCGGAAAATTTAAAATTGACGACAATCTAATCATCCCTGTTTTGGCGGGAACCGTAATGTCTTTAATGTAATCATTCCCATTCAATCGTTCCTGGCGGTTTATTTGTAATATCGTATAAAACCGCGCTTACTTCTTTTATCTGCAGTATGTTATCTGAAAGCTGATCGAGCAGGTCAAAATCCATTTTATAAAAACTGGCTGTCATCGCTTCTTCGGAGCATACGGGCCTTATTACGATTGAGCGCGACGAAGCATTATTAATTGAGATAGGCAAAAGCACAACTGGAAATTGCCATATATCAAAAATCATCAAATGTTTCTTGATAAAATTATTCACAATCGCGTCCGCGTTTTTTAATATCGAAATTGTTTCAGGCGTAAGATATGTTTTTGTTAGGGTGATTTTCTGAATTGATTCTGGTTTAACCGCGTAAACCACCCTATTGATTTCGCTGAATTTATTCGTGATTTTTGTGCTGATTTCTTCAAGAATCCGCCATGATCCTTTGCCCGAGATAACGACCGGATGCTTGTATGTTCTGTCATCCCCCTGCACTCCAACGCTTTTTATCGGCAATATTTTCCCCGTAAATCCATAAAGATCAAGGAGTTTGTTTATTTTATTTTCCAGATTTTGTTTATTTTTTGGATATGAAGATTTATCTGCGCAAAGGCATCGGACAGCCAGTCCGGGGCCGGGAAATGGATGGCGCCATATGATTTCTTTTGGGATTCCGAGCTTTTCGCCAAGCCATCGAACTTCATCTTTGTATAAATCCTTTAAAGGCTCAACGACTAACCCTTTTTTGAGCATGTCAACGATCACTTTAACGCGGTTGTGATGGGTTTTTATCTTGGCGGCGTGCTTTGTTCCTCCTGTTTCAATCGTATCTGGATAAATTGTCCCCTGACCGAGCATCCAGCGCGCTTCGTCGAGTCCGAGCTTTTTTATGACTTTTTTCTGTATTTTTATGAATAAATCTCCTATCACGCGGCGTTTTTCCTCAGGATCTGTAATGTTTTTTAATGCCCTGAAAAATTCTTTTGACGCGTCAAAACATATTACATTTTTCGCGTTGAGATTTTTGAAGGCTTTCATGACATTTTCTCTTTCATTCAGTCGCAAAAAACCTGTATCAACGAAAAGTCCGAATATTCTTTTTGCTCCGAATATTTTTTTGAGAAGGGCGAACGCAACCGTTGAATCAACGCCTCCGCTCACCATCATGAATATTTTCCTTTTTCCAACCTGGTTTTTGATTTTTTGTTTTACTTCACGCAAAAATTTGTTTATTCCCCATTCTCTTTTTACCTTGCAGATATTCAGAAAATTATCAAAAATTTTCATACCTGATTCTGTGTGCGTCACTTCCGCGTGAAATTGTATGCCGTAAATTTTTCTTTTTGAATCCTGCATTGCCGCGAATCTGCAATTTTCCGTGCTTGCTATGACTTCAAATCTGGGCGGAAGCGATGTCACTTCATCCCCATGGCTCATCCAAACGGTTTCTGATTCTTTGAGGCCTTTTAGCACGCCTGTAGGATTTTGCACGATTAATTTTGTGTTGCCGTATTCCTTTATTGCCGCGGGACCAACCGCCCCTCCAAGGGAAAAAGCGATAAACTGATGGCCGTAGCAAATCCCCAATATCGGTTTTTTGAGCGCGAATATTTCTCTGTCTATTAATGGCGCAAATTCGCTGTACACGCTTTGAGGGCCTCCGGAAAGAATTATCCCTTTATAGGGTTTTAATTGGTCTGCGCTTATATCTGTACTAAAAACTTCGCAAAACACTTTCAATCTTCTGATTCTGTTCGCTATCAAATGCGCGTACTGTCCGCCAAAATCAATTACAGCAATTTTATCCATAAAGTAATCCTATTCTAACATCGAGAGGCAATCGTGTTAAATTTTTTCTGATTTTTTTCTGTTTTGCTCTAGAACCGTCTCTAAAGAAAGAGCTATAACAAGCCAAAAAGTATATGCGATTTCCGGCTTCCAGTAATACGAATCTATCAATCCATGAATCATTATTGCCGCGAGCGCGAAAACCGCGGGCGACATTGGATTGAATTTTACGCGCCAAAAAATTCCTATTATTAAAATCAGCATGGCTAAAACACCAAGTATTCCAAGCGATGTCCAGAAGCTTATAAAAAAATTATGCGCGTGCGGAGGAATTAAAACTTCGTTGAAATTATGGCCGAGAATCTGTTTGTTTTGATTGAAAAAACTTTGATATTGATTTAAACCGACACCCAGCAATGGATAATTTTTGATTATATAAAAATTCATTTTATATATATCTTTGCGCGCTTCGGTTGAAGTTTCATATTTATATTTTTGTTCTCCTGTGAAAATTTTGTATTTAAGCGAATTTTTTTGAAGCGCATAAATGCCGCAGGCCGCTATTATAAGGCATAAAAATGCAATTAAGAAATGTTTTGTCTTTAGAGTTTTAAACAAATAAATGACGATTGCTCCAAAAATTGCGGCATAAGCTCCGTATGACTGTACAAAATAAATAACCGTTGCCGCGAGCGCGGCTGTAATCGCAAAAATATAAAATTCCGCGTTAAATTTGCGCAATCTAATTCCGTTAAAAGTTTTTATGAAAGATATTACAAATCCCGGCGTTGTAAAAAACGCAACCCAGTTTGCGCTCTGCCATTTGAGTGTAACCGGGTCGATATAAGGCCATACAAGGCGTTTTGTGAAATCGTATTGCACACCCGGGAATACATTGAAAAAATACTGGATGAGCGCCGCTGAGCAAAAAACAGCAATCATCAAGATATAGCTTATAAGAAAGCGATTTAATGTTTTCTGGTTAATTGTTTTAAATATCAATAAAGCGTAAACAAGCGGATATAAAATCATGCTTCTGAAATATTCAACTGGGTCCGTAAGGATTGGGTCATACGTTTTCTGAAATAAAATCTGAATTACTCCCGCCGCCAGAAGAAGCGCAGTTGTCAATATGAATTCGCGCGGAATTTTATTCGCGTTGAATGAATTTTTTTTAAAAATCAATCCCGCGAAAAACACCACTATCAATAAAGCGATGAGTAAATCAGTTATTGTGTAAAAATCGAAAAAATATCTTCCTTTAAAATATTCCTGATATGGAATGAGCTTCTGGAAATTTACCTGAAGCATTCCCAACAAAATAAACCAAGGACTGAGAATAAAAAGAAAATTATAAACTTTTTTCATAATTTGTATATAGAGAACTGTCCTCTATTCGAGAGGCTTCATTAGCGGGAATAGAATAACATCTTTGATATTTTCCTGACTTGTAAGAAGCGCAAGAATTCTATCTATGCCCATTCCCCAGCCAGAAATCGGCGGCATGCCATGCTCCATGGCCAGCAAATAATCTTCATCCATTTCCATCGCCTCAATATCGCCGCGCGAACGCAGACGCGCCTGTTCAATAAGACGCTGTCTTTGATCAACCGGATCAACAAGCTCTGAATACGCGTTCACAATCTCCCATCCATTTACAACAAGCTGAAATCTATCCGCAATTGAAGGATCTTTGTCGTTTTTCCGCGCGAGAGGGGAGAGTTCTATTGGATGATTTATCACAAAAATCGGCTGAATCAATTTTGGGCGCGCTGTTTTTTTATAAAGCGCGTCAACAAGATTTCCGAAGCCGAATTTTGATATATCTTCCTCAATTTTGATTTTTTTTGCCGCGATTTCTTTTCTGAGCTTTTCAGCCGTGTTTGCCTTTTTAATATCAATCCCAGCGTATTCAAGAATTAAATCGCGCATTGCTTTTCGCGGATAAGGAGGAGTGAAATCTATTTCTGTTCCATAAATACCCAATTTAAGCTTTCCGAATAATTGTTTAAGCAGATATCCAAAAAGTTCTTCTGTGAACTTCATATTGTCTTCATAATTCCAGTATGCGGCGTAGTATTCGAGCATTGTGAATTCCTGATGGTGCGACGGATCAATCCCTTCGTTGCGGAAACATTTGGCAAATTCATAGACTCTTTCAAATCCGCCTACAATAAGCCGTTTTAAATATGTTTCCGGCGCGATCCGCAGATAAAAATCGCGGTCTAAAGCATTGTGATGCGTAATAAATGGTTTTGCTATCGCTCCCGACGCTTTTGCCGAAAGAATCGGCGTTTCAACTTCGATAAATCCGCGCTCATCAAGATATTTTCTGATTAATGAAATAAACTTTGTGCGAAGAAGAAACCGCTCCATCGCGTTACGGTCCATAATCGTATCCAGATATCTGTATCTATATTTTGCTTCAATGTCCTGCAATCCATGCCATTTTTCCGGAAGAGGCCGCAATGCTTTGCTGAGCAGTGTATATTCTTTTACAACAAGAGTGATTTGATTTGTTCTTGTTTTTGTCAATTCGCCTGAAACTCCGATAAAATCCGCGACATCGATTTTTTTGGCAAAATCTTCATAAGCTTTTTCGCCCATAACATTTTGTGCGAGACAAATTTGTATTTTCCCTGAGAAATCCGTTAAATCTCCGAAGCTGATTTTGCCATGGGAGCGAAAAGCGGTTAAACGGCCGCACAATCGGATTGTGTTCGCGGGCGCGGCAATAACTTTATCCATTTCGCGCAATTGCGATTTTTCCGTATGCGCCAGCGCTTCCAACGCAGTATGCGTGCGTTCGTATTTTTCTGGATACGGATTTATTCCTGCAGCGCGAATATCGTTCAGTTTTTTAAGGCGATCTGAAAATTCTTGACTTTTCTTATCGTCACCCATATTAATTATTATTTAACTGAAGTTATTATATATTAAAAATTATGCCGATAAAATCTTTTACGCCGCCGAACAATGATCCGTCAAGATGTGAATTATTTGATACAATGAAAGGCGCAATGCCGCAAGTTGATTTTAAAGACGCGATTTTATATCAAGAAGCGCAAAATCAATGCGCCCGATTGGCTTGCATGGTTAGAGAACATTGTCTGGCATTATTGCGTAGAGTCAAATCTGATTTTTAGACAATCACTCCGTCATCATGTATTCTTCCGCCTTTCTTTGTTTTTCTATTGAGATAAATTTTGTCTGTTCTTTTTTAAACATTAATTCCACGCGGCCGACTGGACCGTTTCTGTGCTTTCTGATGTATATATCCGCGATGCCTTTTCTATCTGTGTCTTCTTCATAATAATCTTCGCGATAAATCATCAGCACAATATCCGCGTCCTGTTCGATTGATCCGGAATCCCTGAGATCCGCCAATTGAGGAATTTTTTGCGGACGCAATTCAACGGCGCGCGATAATTGCGAAATCGCCATAATCGGGATGCGAAGTTCGCGTGCAAGATTTTTGAGACTGCGGGTGAGCTCCGATATTTCCTGAACTCTATTGCCCACAAGCCCGCCTGATCCGATATTCATCATTTGAAGATAATCAATAATCAAGAAATCAAGTCCATGCTCCATTTGAAGTCTGCGGACTTTTGAACGAAGCTCGTTGATTGAACTTCCTGATGAATCGTCAATATAAATCGGTAGCGTGTTTAATTCATCCATCACAACGCCTATTCTGGCAAAATCTTCTTCTGTTAATCTGCCGGTTCGCACTTTCCATGAATCGACACCCAATAAACCGCAAAACATCCTTTCTACAAGCTGTTCTTTTGACATCTCAAGTGAAACTATGCCTACTGACTTGCCGCGCTTGGCAATATTTTGCGCCACATTGAGAGCAAATGAAGTTTTTCCCATGCTTGGGCGCGCGGCAAGAATAATCAAATCACATGGCTGCATTCCGCTAAGCAAGTTATCAAGATCGCGAAAACCTGTTGGAATTCCTCTGTATTTTTCTTTTGTCTCCGGGTCATGAAGATTTGAAATTTTTTCGTATGTGCCGGCTAGTATATCTTTTAAATGCACAAATCTGTCTTTTATAAATGTCTGGGAAACTTCAAAAATTGCTTTTTCCGCCTGTTCAAGGGCTTCCGGCAATTCAAGTTTTTCATCATATCCAAGCGAAATTACTGTTTCTCCCGCATGTATTAGATTGCGCAGGGTCGCTTTTTCTTTAACGATTATCGCATATTCAACAACATTTGACGCTGTGTAAATATCCGCTGTTAGCTCTGCCAGATATGAAGCGCCGCCGATTTCCGCAAGTTTGTTTTGACTTTCAAGATGGCTTGTAACCGTAACGAGGTCTATCGGCATTCTTTTGTTAAAAATGTCAAGAATAGCGGCGTAAATTGCCGCGTGCGCGTTGTGATAAAAATCTTCCGGCTTCAAAAAATCCGCAACTTTTACGATCGCGTCTTTATCAATCATTAACGCTCCGAGAGTGGCTTTTTCCGCGTCCAGACTATGAGGCGGTATTTTAACTTTTGCCGAAGACATTGTTTATTGCGTTAAACTTGGCAGGGGATTGCAGTATGCCATAAGTTTTTTAAAAAAACAAGATTGGGGACGGAGGCGAGTGAGTCCATAACATCGTGTGCACTTTTTCGGAATTGTTCCAGTAATTGCAATATACCTCAAGAGGGGTTTTGTAATCCAGATGTTTATGTGGACGGAATGAATTGTAGGTGATGAGATATTCAACAATTTTTCTGTTAAGTTGTATGGGTTCAAGCAACGCATCTGTTTTCTTAAGCTGTTCTCGTTGGATGGTGTAGTTGAAGCTTTCAATATAGCCATGCATATCTGGAGTTTTTGGGTATGAAAATACATGTTTGATGTTGAGTCTGGCACACTCGGAATCGAAAAATTTCAGAAACTCGCTTCCGTTGTCGGTATGGATCATTCGGATGGAAAACTGCGCAGGAAAAAACATGAGGAGGATCATAAGGAAATCTTTTGCATTGGCTGAAGACGGTGATTTGTATGCTTTTGCAACAGCGAGTCTTGTTGCAAGATCAACAGCTGTAATGACATAGACTGACTGTCCATCACAGCAAATACGAATGGTATCAATCTGTATCCATTTCCCGGGCTTCTTGTTGCGATAGGTTCTTGGCGGCCGTTTTCTGCTTTTTCGCTTTCGTACAATCTTCTTGAAGTTGCAGGCGCTTTCAGCTGTGCGCCATAGATATGTGAGTTTGTATTTCTTGATAATCCTGCCAATTGTTGAAGGACTTACGATAATATTTTCATCTCGTTTCAGAATCTTGGATATTTTATCCTTTCCAAGATAAGGATAGCCTTTTTTGAACTCTATCACCCTCTGCGCAATCTGTTCAGGCGTTTTCCTGCGGTATCGATGAATCGGTGCGCGAGGAGCTGGTTCAAGAGTACGCAGGTTATTCGGGTTGAATATTGAAAGCCATTTTCTGACTGTATTCCGATGCAGTCCGAAGCGGCGTCCTGTCCGGCTCACATTCTTTTTTCCCTCGTTATGGTAGTATCCAATAACTGTAAGACGAAATTGCGCCTCAGGAGATAGTTTGTATTGCTGGCCGAGTTCAATGAATTTTCTGAATCCCTTTACACGCCATCCGATGTATAATTGTTGCATGGGTAGGATTGTTAAGATGTATATAACTAAAACAATTCTACCCTGATTTTTTATCAGGTGGAGTGCACACGATGTTCCTGAACTTTGCTAGGAGGCAGTTTAGAAAAAGTTTAGGAATTTGTTAGAGCGAACGGGATTTGCGGATTTGCGGCGATGCAATGTTGGTGGTTTTGTTTGATGCCGCGCTTTTAATTTGCGCCGCAATGATTGTTTATGATGTTAGAATGTTAGACCGCGTCCGGATACCGAATGATTTTACCCCCGCAGAACTTCTGCTATTCTTTCTCTTGCGGCGTTAATGGCTTTTGACACAGGATATTTCACTTTTTTCATTCCAAGCACCATCAGCATTGTGAGAGTCATTGCAATGCTTTCTGCTCCATTCATTGAATTTGGATTCATTTTGCAGCCTCCGCCGCCTCCTTTGTTTGGAGGTTGATAGGTATCTATGCCGATTGTTTCATGGGTGTTATTTCCTGTAGCGGTGTCTTGTTGAATTGCATCAGGTTGGTTTAAATCAGGAGATGTTTCTGGAGTTGTATCTGATTGAACTGTGTCTGGTTGTGTTGCATCTGGTTGGATTGTATCTTTTCCTACCTCTTCACTTGTATCAGGGAGTTCAGCGATATCTGGTTTTGCATTGTCTGAGATTTGGGCTTCTTCTGGTCTTATACTGTCATTGGTGGATGTGAATTCATCAGAAGGTATAGATACATCTTGAGTATTTCCCTCATCAGCAGGTATGGTTTCTTCAACAGAGGTTGAAACTGGTGCTGTAGATATGTCAACATCAGTACCTGATATCACCATAGCAATACCTTTTTCGTCTGTTTGATAGTAGCATTTTTTTCCTTCATCGCATTTGTTTTCTGGATTATTTTCGTCATATACGCTTCCTTCCAAAACATTAAATGAACAAAAAGTATTAGGACGAATATTTACTATTGTATTTTTTGTATGAGGCTGGCCATTGTTGATTATTCTAATATGAGCTTTGTGTTCTTCGGCATGAGAAATGATAACCCATTCTGGATTATTATCATCAATAGTCACTTGATCCTCTTTGTTGAAATAAATAACATATCCGTTTGTTACTTTATATTGATTAAAATTTCCTATCTTTAAAAAATCCTCTGGATTTGTGCATGCATTCCCTATACCGTCTTTGTTATCGTCCGTTTGGTTGTGATTTGAGACATATGGACAATTATCAAGGCTGTTTGCGTTACCGTCGTCATCTTGATCAAGATCCATGTTGATGCCGCTTGGATTTGGAGCTGGGTAACCTTGGGTGATGATGGATTTTTGCATGCTTTGGATGGTGCCGTCGGGATTCAAATTGATTGCAATCAGATAATTTTCTGGATTGTCACTGGTTGTAGCAATATATAATCTATTTCCATTGTTAGAAAAAACCAAAAGCGGATATCCATAGTTTGTATTTCCAACAAGATCATCAAGCTGTTGATTGGTAATCATAACTTTAGCTTCAAATGTATTTAGATCAATCGAATAAATATCTTGATCCCAGTCTCCTGCATTTACCCATATTTCGTTGTATCCATTTCTTTCAGCTATAGAACCGAATATGTAAAAGTTATTGAATGTATGTTCTAATTGTTGAGTTTCTTGATTATATATAAAAACTTTTTTAT
>Ga0123519_10001769_pt1 | contig 36889 bp, 31 predicted proteins | sample YelNatPaOPRAMG02_FD_87396 | JGI IMG/M metagenome (GOLD analysis project Ga0123519, IMG submission 87396) | Hot spring microbial communities from Yellowstone National Park - Yellowstone National Park OP-RAMG-02 (version 2) | ecosystem: Environmental > Aquatic > Thermal springs > Hot (42-90C) ... | reverse complement strand
GCGTCGTTGCCCGGGAGAGCAGTTCGGCCTCATCAACCATGCAAAGGCGTCTCTCATCGACCACCACCTGACCGTCCACGATGACGGTACACACCTCGGAACCCAAGGCCGAGTACACCAGAGTGGAAACAGGATGATGGTTCGGCGTCGTCGCCAGGGTATGGAAATCGCAGATCATCAAGTCGGCCCTTTTGCCCACCTCGATCGACCCTATCTCATCCTCGATGCCCAGGGCCCGTGCCCCATCGATCGTAGCCATTTCCAGCACTTTCCCGGCGGTGATCACCGTGGGGTCACGGCGCACGGCTTTGTGCAGAAGCGCGGTAAATTTGAGCATCTGGACCATATTCTGATTGTTATTGCTGGCGGCCCCATCGGTACCCAACCCTACGGTTACCCCTGCTTGGAGCATCTCGGGGACAGGGGCGGGACCGGAGGACAGGTACATATTGCTGATCGTGTTGTGGGAAACGCTGGCGCGCCGTTTCCGCAGGATATCTATGTCATGGGCATCGAAGTACACACCATGCACCGCCAGAAAGCGTCGGTCGACCACTCCCAGGCTGTCCAGAAAGGGCAGATCCCGCAGACCAAAGCGTTGCTGGGCATTTTCGATTTCCCACGGGGTTTCGGATACGTGCATCGTCATGCCAACTCCATACCGGTCGGCCAGTTCCTTCGCCTTGAGAATCCCCTCTGGGGTCTGTCCCCATATAGCGCAAGGAGCGACCCACACCCGGATACGGCCGTTCTCCGTGCCGTGGTACGTCTCGATAAGCCGTTCGCAGTCTGCCAGTGCCGCATCAGCGGGCTGAAGGATCTCGGCGGGAACACCGGCTTCCTGTCCGGCGTCGAAGAAGCCACGGGCCAGGATGCCCCGGATGCCGGTTTCCCGGAAGGCTCGGAGGATGGCATCGGAGAGAAGGGGTTGAGGGTGGGGGTACATGAAATCCAACATCGTCGTAGTCCCACTCCTCAGCGCCTCCGCACAACCCAACAGCGCCGCCACATAGCAGTCCTCAGGCGTCAGGTGTACGGCAGCAGGGCCGGTTACCTCCTGAAACCAGCGTTGAAGCACCCGATCGTCGCCCAGACCCTTGAGCAAATTCTGAAAGAGATGGTTATGGGTATTCACCAGGCCGGGGAACACGACCCTCTTACGGGCATCTATAATGCGTTTCGACCGCCATCGGGAGGCCCGTTGCGGATCACGTTCGATAGCCACAATCTTCCCTTCGGAAATGACGATGGCGGCCTCCGAAAGGATCTCTCGGTTGGGATTGACCGTAACTACGGTCCCTGCCTGAATCATCAGGTCGGCAACGGCGTTTTCCACCATCATGCTCCTTGGGGTTGGGGGCGCGGGCAGAACGGTCCCCGCGCCCCCAACCGGACGTTCTAGGGAGTCGGTTCGGAGATGAGCGGGACCTGGATACGGCCGGCGATGATGTCCTGAACCACCTGGTTCACCCGGGCAGCGATGTCCTCGGGCACCAGGCCGTGGAAATCGGCCAGGCGCACCACCCCGGTGGAGAGGCCGTAGCGGTGGATTTCCATCGTGAACTCGCCCTTGACCGTCGCTTCCATGGCCTCCTCCATCATCTTCTCGAAGTCTATGATGGTGCTGGTGAGCACCGTTTCGGGGGCCAGGACGTTCTGATCCCAGGCGAAGCCGATGGCATAGACCTTCCGTTCCTTGCACGCCTCGATCACACCGATGCCGGCAGCATCGGCGATGTGGAAAATGACATCGTTCCCGGCACTGATCAGGGCGAGGGTGGCCTCCTTGGCCCGGGCAATATCATCGAACGTCCCGATGTAAGTTACGGTGACCTCGATATCGGGTCGGGCTGCCCGGGCCCCCAGTTTGAAGCCCTCCATCTGCTGGACGATGACGGGGAACTGGAATCCGGCCACGCCGGCTACCTTGCCTGTCTTGCTCATCAGTGCCGCCAGATAGCCCACCGCGTAGGAACCTTCCTGGTTCTGATGCAACAAGGAGGTATAGTTCGGGCCGGAGACATCGCAGTTGATGCACCAGTACGTTGTCTTGGGATATTGCGGGGCCACCTTCTGGATCGGTTCACCGAACTCGTAGCCATGCCCGATGACGATGTCATAGCCCTGTTCGCTATAGTCCCGGAAGGTTTCCTCGAATTCGGCGATAGGGACCGCTTCCGAGAAAGCCACTTCGGCTCCGAAGCGGTCGCGGATGCGCATCAAACCGTTGTAGGCAGCGGCGTTGTAGCCCTGATCGCTGATCGAACCAGGCAAGACCAGAGCAACCCGCCACACGCGCGCCTTCTGCTGCGTTGGGGTAGCAGCCTGCCCCCCGCACCCGACCAAAATAGCCAGGAGCAAACACCCGGCGATACCGATCAACACCCTCTTTTGCATCTTCATGGAGCCACCTCCTTGACGACCCACCAGGTGTCTTGGAACGCCGCTTTTCACATCGAACGTTTTCCTCACCATAGCCACCTCCGGCCATCTTCAACACCGATCTGCACCGCCAAACTGTCCGCAGGCCACTTCAGATGGAGAAGCGATCACCTCCTTTCCTTTCGGGATGACGCTCAATAGCGCTCCACGGCGAACGGCCGGGCCAAGACCTGTTGTTGAAAACGCTCCTGGGCCTGAAGGAAAGCCCGACCTTCGGGAGACAAGGGGGGGAGATCCTGTTGCCGTCGTTTCCAGACCTCTCGGGCCTCGGCCAGGATGGCCTCCTCGTCCACGGTAAGAAGGCGGCCTTCCTCCACAACGATCCGGCCGTTTACCAGAACCGTCCGCACGGAAGAACCCGTTTCCGCGTAGACGAGGTGTTGAAACGGGTCGTTAAGCGGGGTAAAAGCGGGCGTGTTCATGTCCAGCAACACCAGGTCGGCCAGGGCCCCGGGTTGGACCACCCCCAGGTGACCGGACAGACGCAGCACACGCGCGCCTTCCACGGTGGCCATCCCAAAAATCTGGCGGGCCCGCAACCAGCGGTGATGATCGGGAGTCCGCACCGTGTGCATCAGGCCGGCCGTCTTCATCACGCCGAACATCACCTGGTTGTCGTTGCTGGCCGCCCCATCACAGGCCAGAGCCACGTGCACCCCCCGCCGGACCATCTCCAAGACCGGGGCGAAGCCGCTGCCCAGTTTCAGGTTGCACACGGCGTTGTGCACCACGGTTGCCCCCGCTTCGGCAATTCGATCGATATCCTGGTCGTCCACCCAGACGCAATGGGCCAGAGAGGTCCGTTCGGTCAGCACCCCAATTTCCGCCAGATGGGCCACCGCCGATTGGCCGTAGAACTGGCGGCAACTTACCGCCTGAACTTTGGTTTCTTCAGCGTGCATATGGTAGCCGCCATCATAGCGCCGGGCGATCTCCATCGCTCCGGTCATCAGCTTTTCGGAACACCACTGGGGGCCGGAGGGGCCGGCCAGACACTGCAGTCGGCCTTCTTCCGCCCTGTGCCACTTCTGAAAAAACGCCTCCAGGACGGCCAGATACTCTTCTGCGCTCATCGGCGGCGAAGTTCCGTAAATGCCGCCGGCCAGTTCCGGGTTCTGCCGCAGAACCATTTCGTTGATTTTGTGGTCGTCCTCAACCAGCGGAGCCACGCCGGCCCGTATGCCGCTGTCCCGGTAAGCGCCCATCACCGCGTCCAGGGCCTCTACCGTCATTGCACCGTTGACCCAAAAATGGTCTACCACCCCGGTCGTACCGGTCTTTAGCATCTCTATGGCCCCCACCATCGCCGCCAGGTAAATCTCGCGCTCACTGAAGGCGAAGGAGGAGCCGAAAAGGTCGAACAACCACAGTTCCAGAGGCACGGCCTCTATCCTGCCCTTGAGGAAATTTTCCGGGGAATGGGTATGGGCGCTGATCAGGCCCGGAATGAGCAGGCGTCCACGCCCCTCCAGACATCTGCTTTTCGGTTCTGGGCTTACCTCCTCAGTGGTAATGCGGGCAATTCGGGGGCCCTCGATCACGACGTTCGCGTTTTCCAGCATCTTGTCCCGATCGGGACTGAGCACATTGACGTGGCGGATCAGGATATCCATAGGCTACCTCTCTGCCCTCTTTCTGCGCTCGTACCTCGGACTCCGGAAGGACGGAATCCTCTTTAGCCGCCGGTCGCCCGTCGGCAGGCCGTCTCCAGACGGGATAGGCCCTCATCGACCTCCTCTGGGGTAATGGTCAGAGGCGGTTCCAGGCGGGCCGTAAGGTCATCGTTGATCGAGTCTCCGATGATCAGGCGGAGCCGGCGCACCTCATCCACAAAGCGCGCCATATCGGTTGCCGTATAGAACTCGATGCCGATCATCAGGCCCAGGCCACGGACCTCCTTGATCAAGGAGGGATACCGGGCCTGGATCTCGCGCAGGCCGGCCATAAATTGCGCCCCTCGCTGGGCCGCCCGTTCCGGCAGATTCTCGCGTTTCATAAACTCAATAGCCGCTTTGGCCGCAGCACAACAGACCGGGTTTCCGCCGAAGGTTGTCAGGTGAGAGAGCATGGGTTCAGAGAGCGTGTCCATAACCTCCGGTCTCCCGATAAAGGCCCCGATGGGCATGCCGCCTCCCAGGGCCTTGGCCAGCACCATGATGTCAGGCACTACTCCCCAGTGCTCGCAAGCAAACCACTTCCCGGTCCGTCCAAATCCTGTCTGGACCTCATCGAAGATCATCAGCGCACCGACCTGCGTGCAGATCTCACGCACACCCGGCAGGTAATCGTCATCGGGGATGCGCACCCCACCTTCCCCCTGAACCGGTTCCAGAATGATCGCTGCGGTACGCTCGTCAATGGCCTGACGGGCCGCTTCAAGGTCGTTGAACGGAATAAAGTGCACATCGGGCACCAGAGGTTCGAAGGGCTTGCGATAGTGTTCGCGCCAGGTGACCGAAAGGGCGCCGAAGGTGCGGCCGTGAAAGGCCCGTTGGCAGGAAATGATCCGCGAGCGGCCTGTATATTTGCGCGCCGTCTTCAGGGCCCCCTCGATCCCCTCACAACCGCTGTTGGTAAAGAAGGTAGTTTCCAGCCCGGGTGGGGTGATCTCGGCCAGAAGGCGGGCCAGGTCCACCTGCACCGGAATGACGTACTTGCCAAAGACCATGATGTGCAGGGCCCGATCGGCCTGGTCCTTGATCGCCTGGACCACCTCCGGGTTGCGGTGCCCCACGTTGCAGACCGCGATGCCGGCCAGAAGGTCCAGGTATTTTCCCCCGTCTGCGGTGTAAATGTAGCAACCCTCTGAGCGTTCGACGACCATATCCTTGGGATAACGGGTCGTCCGACAGACATACCGCCGGTCTGCTTCGATATAAGCCTGGCGAGTTGCTTCGTCCATTGAGAACCTCCTGTCTCTTGCTATTCAGGGCGTAGCCTGTTGCCCTCAGCGGTTTCGCGCTCTTCGGTTCAGGAATAGCCGGTTTTCCGAGGGATTTTATCCCAGACGCCGTAAGTGCTCTCCAAGCACCTCTAACGTCTCCGGCAAGGTTAACGGAGAAGCCCCACGGCCACCGGTAGCGAAATAACCGCAGATCTGACGCCGTGTACGCCCCGGCAGCCGGCGGGCCAGGCGGTCCTGTATGGCAACGATTTCCTGGGCGCTGGGGACGATGCGCACCCGACCCGGCCGCAAGTCGTTGACCCCATGCAGACGGAGAAGCCCACTGCGGGTACGCCGCCCCAAGGGCAACCCGACCTGCCTTTTTTCCTCCACACTGCTCAGGAAACTCCGATGGGTCATCTGCGGACTTACGTAAGCCAGCCGGGCCACGTACAGATCGCCGATTTTATCCAGGATACCCACGAGGAGTTCCACCAGCCGGTTGTGTACCTGGACATAGGCCTCCTTTTCCCTGTCCCCCCAACGATACTTCCTGCCCCAGGGGATGCCGGTGTAGTCCGCCCGCCATGGACATACGGCCGTCCCTCGATGCTCGAACAGTCCCGGATCATCGTAGCGCGCCGCCAGGGAGGGACGGCCCTGAAAGAAATAGATGTATTCGTAGGGAACGAGCCCCATGGGTTCAGAGACGACATAGCGATGGAGAAACAGATTCTCCCGGGCCCAAAGGCCGTTGTTCAGTACCTGTGGGTTTCCCCCCGGGGGCAAGGCCTTCTCGAGCAGGGGGGGATATTCCGCTGGCGCACGGGGTTCAAACCCCAGGCCCAGAAGATAGGTATTGATGGCCAGATGCTCCACACTCAGAGCATAAGGTTTCACTTTGGTACACGGAAGGATCAGCATAACCACCCGCTTGCCCTGGACAGGGGGCGTGTACTCGACCAGCATGTGATGATGCAACGAACGGACCAGGGGATGCTCCAGGGCATCCAGATTCTCCTGGGGGCAGAAAAAGGTCAGAGTCTCATCCAGCGTGAAGGGCGGGACGATCTTGCGAACTGCTTCCTGGACACGATCGCTTCGCGACAGCATGATTGCCTCTCGACCTGTGTTGGTCCTCCCCATCAGCCCCGGGAGCGGACCGTTCCCGGGGCTGATGGGGAGGGAAATCAAAGGAAACCCGCTAGGTGATGACGCCGTGGGTGGCCAACCCAAAGCGCTCGATGACCGGGGTAAGTACCCGCAGCAGGATCGGGGCGATGATGACCGATACGATCATGTTCCCGATCCACCAGGCCGAGACGCCCGGCCAGTAGGCATCCGGCGGCACCAGTCCCCCGAGGTACAGGATCGTGACCCCGTACAGGGCTCCTAGTCCGTTCGGCACGATGACGCCGAAGATCAGGAAGAACAGGAAACCCTTTAAGGTATACACGTCCTTGCCCAAGGGGTGGAGCCCCAGCCTGGGGGCAAGAAGACGGTAGGCCAGGAGGGGGATGCCGAATTGGATCCAGTCGACGAAGGCGAACGGAATGGTCAGGAGTACAGGAGTGCCGGCCAGGATTCCTGCTCCGAGGAAGGACCCAATGTAACCAATGATGAGACCCCACCCTCCGAACCAGATAGCAAAGGGGATGCCGAAGCCGATCGCAACAAAGAGTGCTGACACACTCACGATGCCAACCGGCAAGGCGATCACCCCAAGCCAGGAGAGTATGGTGTAAACCCCCGCGGCTACCGCATAGGTCACGAGGCTGACCACAGTAACCGGGGGATTGGGATTCCACTTCAGCCCATACTGGGCCGCAATTTTTTTCCTGGCTTCGGTTGACATGGTACCCTCCTTGATCCACCCGGACAACCGCTGTCCTGACCGGGATGAAGGTCCTTAGGCCAACTCCCAGGTCAACCAGCTTCGTCCTTGGCCCAGACATTTCGTCCATCCTGCGATCACCGGTTCGCTCTGCCCATTCCACCTCCTTTCTGGTTGAGTCGATCCCCCATTAGACCCATCGTTGGGTCTGCAGGGCGCGGATCCACTCGGCTTTGTTGAGCAGCAACGGGAAATCCTCTTTCAGTTGGCGCATGGCTACGCTCAGGCTGATCGCCTGCGGTGCGCACAACTGGGTGCGCTCAAGGTTTTCCGGGTTGCCGAAAAGTTCACGGGGCGTGCCGGTGAATACATCCTGCCCGTTCAGTAACACCACCACTCGCTCACAGTAATTCGCCACCAGGGTCATATCGTGAGTGATGATCAAGACAGTGTTCCCCTGGGAATGAAGATTCTCCAAGAGTTCCATGATTCCGGAAACCATACGGTAGTCTTGGCCGGTGGTGGGTTCATCCACAATAAGGATTTCGGGCCTCATGGCCAGGATCGAGGCCACCGCCACCCGTTGGCGTTGTCCTTTGCCCAGAAAAAGGGGGTCTTCATCGGCCTTATCGGTCAGATTAACCGCTTCCAGAGCCTGAACAGTGCGTTCGGCGATTTCCTCTTCCGATAAACCAAGGTTCTTCAGCCCATAGGCAATCTCATCGCGGACGCGCCGGGTGAAGATTTGGTGATCCGGGTTCTGGAAAACGTAACCAACATGTCGCGGCAGTTCCCTCCGCACGGAACGCCGGGTAATATCCTGGCCCAGGATGGTGACGGTCCCGGAGGTAGGCCTATATATCCCATTCAGGATCTTGGCAACCGTCGTCTTCCCACTCCCATTCGTGCCCAATAGGGCAAGGACCTCCCCCCGATGCAACTGGAAGTTGACACCACGAAGAGCCTGAGTGCCGTCCTCGTAGGTGTAAGTCAGGTCCTTGACCTCCAAGAGCACCTCGCCTTGGGGTCTCGGGTCTTCAGGTTGCAACGAGGCATCTAGTCCTTTGGGAAAACAGGTCAGACACTCCTCAATGGTGATGGGAATCGCACCGTGGTGATAAATCCCCGTCCGGTAAGCGATCTCAGAGACCTCGAAACGGCAGATGCCACCCCTTTCCAACCGGTCCATATGGCGGAAGAAACTGGTCGCCTCATCAACACATTGCACCTGTCCATCCTCGATCAGCGCGATCCGGTCACAAAAACGGCGCAAGATCTCCGGATCATGCTCCACAATAATGACCGTCATCTGATACTCGTCGTGCAACATCCGCACCGTCTCGATGACTTCCCGTTTCCCCAGTGGGTCCAGATCGCTGGTGGGTTCGTCAAGGATCAGCAACTCCGGGCGCATCGCCAGCAGGGAAGCGATGGCCACGCGTTGCTTCTGCCCTCCGGAGAGGTCATTGGGGTGGATATATTCTGCATCGTCGGCCAGGTATCCCAGACCCACCATCTCCAGCGCCTGGCGCACCCGCACCTCGATTTCTTCCCTGGGCAATCGCAAGAGTTGAAGGCCAAAAGCCACCTCATGAAGCAGGCTCATCTTGACGAACTGGGTCTCTGGATCCTGCAGGACCATGCCCACCTTGGGGGACATGATGCCGCGCCCGAACAGCCTTCCGCGGGCCTCGCCGTCAACCACATTCCCCTCCGGATCCACGGCGGAAACCAGTTCGCCATCCACCACAACGCGCCCCCGGAAATGATGGTTATACAGACCAAAAGGGATCTTCAGGCCGTGGGGGATAATGCCCATAATCGCTTTACACAATGTGGTCTTGCCGGCCCCGCTGGGTCCGGTAATGCCGAAAAACTCGCCCTTTTCGACCCTGAGGTTGATCCCTTTGAGCGTCCAGGGATGTTCCTCGGCCTCGTCAAAAGTAGGATAACGCCAGTGTAGATCCTCGATCTCGACCATCGCAGCCATCACAGAATCCCCATCCATCGTGTGAGGTTCAAGTGAAAACCGAAAGTGGCGATCAGGAAAAGGATGCACACACCGACAACGACACCGTCAGCCAGAGTAAAAGGACGGACCTCGTGAAATTCGGTAGGTTCCTTGGCCTTCATAGTAAACCCACGGATGAGAATGGCGTCGCCAACCTCGCTGGAGCGCCGCAGGATGGAAGCCGTCAGGGGAACGGCCATGTAGGCCATATCGGCAATCACTTGAAAGAGGTTTTTCCGCCTCAAGGAAACACCTCGGGCAACCTGGGCCTGGCGGATTGTTCCGTAGTCAACCAGAGCCATATTGAGGCTACGCAACATCGTGGAGACAAAAAAGGCAACCACATAGGGGATACGTACCTGCCTCATCACGCCGATGAACTCGATGTCCCGCGTGGTCATTACCAACATCAGGGAGATGAAGATCATCCCTCCGTAGCCCAGGGCCTTGGTGACAGCGACGGTCAGATTGTTCCTGGAGACAATCACGGTAAGGGGATGAAAAAAGGGAACACGGGCAAAAGTGAGACTGGGATTTCCCAAGAGCGAGGTGATCGCCACGGCTAGGGCAATTCCCCCGACCAACCCCCAGAAGATTTCTTTGCGAACAACATACCACCCGATCAACACGGCAAGGAAAAGCCCCAACCCCAGAGAAATGCCTATATCCAACTCACCTGAGTAAATGGGGATCTCCAGCAACACCCCTCCCCTCGGATCCGGATTGAAGGCCACCCAGACCAAGGCCATTCCCAGAAGGGCGGGGAATATGACCAGCAGGTAGGAGCGAAAGACCCAGCGCAATACACCACATAGATGCAAGGCCAGAAGAGTCAGCAGGATCAACAGGATCGTGCCTATAGGATCCGGCGCCTCGGTGTTGATAAACTGTACGATGACCAGGGAAAGGGCCAAGATGGCAAAGAGCTTGGTCAATACGTGGAGACGGGCCAGCGGGGAATCGATCCTGACAGAGAACAAAAAACTGCGGACAAACTTTCGACCGTGGGCAGGAGACTTCTTTGTACTGGCCATGCAAAACCTCCTGGGTCGAGGTCGCCTTGCTTACGGAAAGTTTAGACCTGATTCGCGATTTGTGTAACCAATCCCCGCTGCTGGCCTTGCCTCTTCATAAACTCGGCGATCGATTTCCCGGCCGTGGTGATGTGTTCGGCAAGCAAGGTGGCCGCACGTTCGGCATCACGCTCTCGGATCGCCTGAAGGATAGCCCGGTGTTGAGAAAGGGATCGCTCCGTGCGGCCGGGAATCATCCACAGGACATCGGTGGCAAAACGAGGCCAGACACGCTGGATCAACTGGCAGAGGATGCTGGAATTGCATCGATTATAGATCGTCATGTGGAAGGTATAGTTATGCCGGCGCACTTCGGCCAGGTTCATATTTTCCCAGGCTTGCTCCATCTGCGTTTGGGCCGTTTCCACAAGGGAGATGTCTTCCTCGGTCATCCGGGGAACGGCTAAGCGAACAGCCAACCCCTCTAGGGCCACGCGGATCGGTACGACCTCTTCGGTCTCGGCCGGCGAGACTTCGGGAACAAAGACCCCTTTGTAAGGCACATACACCAGGAGCCCTTCCGCCTCGAGGACCCGCAAAACCTCCCGGATCGGGGTGGCACTCATACCGAGTTGCTCGCTCAGGTCTTGCTGCTTCAACTTCTGTCCCGGAACGAGATCGCCTCGGAGGATGGCTTCGCGCAGGACCTGCGCCGCCAACTGGATCTTGGTCAATCCTTTGTTCGGCGACTGGGGAAACATCGCACGCTCCTCGGGAAACCGGACTTCCCGTTGGTCACTTTTCCCCGGGAATTGGGGGAAGGAATTCTCATCTCCAACTGGCCTATCCTTCTGAACCCGAAAGCACCGCCTGAAAGCCGATATAGAGCACCGGTTGTACAAAATATATTATACCATATATCCTATTGTTTGTCAAGTATCCGTGTTCCCTCTTGTAAAATGTTACCCAAGGTGCTATCGTTCCCTCATCCGGAGGGAACAATGGAAACCGAGGAAAAGATGCACATCTACCGGCAAGCCAATCGCCAGGAGCGAGAACTTTGAGATGGTCTCCGTTCGTACGGGCGACCCGGCGGGTCGCCCCTTATCGGAAGAGCCTCCGGTTCATGAGAGGAGACCTGCATTGCGCTCTCAGGAGCGAGGCGCTCTTTACGGGCCGGAGGTTTTCGCCGTCATCCGGGAGAGTCTGGACGATGTCTGTGCGGAGCGCCTGACGCCGTTGATGGCCCAACACCTGGAAGCCTGTGGACTGGACCCCGGAACTGCTGGAACAACTGGGGCGGATAGCTTCGACTGCGGAGTTTTTACCTCGGGCCAAACTGGGCGACTTTTGAGCGGCCCTATTGGGGAAGCCTTCGTCCTTGCGCCGGCCGTCCCCTTGTGGTAAGATGGCAGAGGCGACGAGCGGATTCGAACCGCTGATCGGGGTTTTGCAGACCCCTGCCTTGCCACTTGGCTACGTCGCCCTACTATTTTTATACCACAGCCGGCCGGCTTTGTCAAGTCGAACGGAGGCGTTGGGAGACTGCATCGGTTTCGCAGGAATTGCCACCACAAGGCAGGTGCGGGTTTCAAAGCCGTACCCGCCAAACTGAAACAGACACGAGGTGCCGGATGCCCATCTGGAGGCCAGGTTTACCAACCCTCTCTCCAGAACGCCTGCCCTGGCGGGACGAATGGCCGGCCGACCTCCTGGCCGAGGCCCGGGCCGAAGCGGCTTCCCTCCTTTCTCCTCGCGCCCTCTACCGCACCTTTCCCCTCCAGGAAATTACCGCTCAGGGACCCATCCTCGCCGGCCACCTCCTCCACAGCCCCCAACTGGGCCGCGCCATCCCCCCCCCCGGCCGGCTGATCCTGGCCGTCTACACTCTCGGCCCGCGCCTGGAGGCCCGCTGCCGCCGCTGGAACGCCCGGGGACACCCCCTCCGCGCCTTCCTCCTGGACATCCTGGGGACGACAGCCCTCCTGGAACTGGCGGAGGCATTTTACCATCACCTGGCTGCCCGACTGGCCCCCCAGGGGCTTTGCCTGGGCCGCTCCTTTTCCCCCGGCCAGGACGACTGGCCTCTGGAGGACCAGCGCCTCCTCTTCGCCCTCCTGCGGCCCGGACGCATCGGCGTCCGCCTGAACGAACAGGGGGTGATGCTTCCCCTGAAGTCGGTCTCCGAGGCCATCCCCGTTGGAAAGGAGGGGGAAATCCCCCTCCCCGGGCCGGCCTGCGCCCGTTGCCCCCGCCGGGAGGTCTGCCCCTATCGCCGGTAGGGGCGCGGCCGCTCCACAAAAAACGCCTCCTCCCCTCCGACCAGGCCGAAGGGGAGGAGGCAGGGAACAGCAGGCTCAATCCAGTCCCCGGCTGGCGCGGGCCACCATCTCGCCCCCGGCGTCGTAGACAAGCACCGCCAGCGGCATCTGCCCGGGAAGTGCATGGGTGGCACAGGCAAAGCACGGATCATAGGCCCGGAAGGCCATCTCGATGCGGTTCAGGATGCCTTCGGTGATCTCCACCCCCTTGCGAATCACCCCCTGGGCGGCCTGCTTCAGGGAAATGGCGATGGGGGCATAGTTGTTCGTGGTGCCCACGATCAGGTTGGCCTTCCGCACGATGCCGCGCTCATCGGTGATATAGTGGTGGGTGAGGGTGCCGCGCGGGGCCTCCACGATGCCCACGCCCTCCGTCGGGGTGGCCGTGGGAATGGTGCGCACGTTGGGATCGGTGATGTCGGGGTCGGTCACCAGTTCCAGCGCCCGTTCGGCGGCATAGAGCATCTCGATCAGCCGCGCCCAGTGGGTGGCCAGGGTATGGTGGACCGGCTTCCGGCCCGAGCGGTCCCCGGTGAGCGTCTCGTACATCCGCTCATACTCCTCCTGGGCCAGAGGCGTGGCCATGCCGTCGGAGGCGTTCAGCCGGGAGAGGGGCGTCGCCCGGTAGACCCCGCTATCTTTCCCGCCGACCAGGCCCTTCCAGCCAACCTTCTTCAGGTAGGGGAACTTCAGGTAGGAGTAGGGGACCACCCGCTCGGCCAGGACCTCCTGGTATTCGGCCGGGGAGTACTTGACGAACTCGTTGCCGTCCGGGTCCACCACACGCACCAGGCCGTCGTAGAAGTTGACCTTGTTGTTCGCATCCACCAGGCCCATATAGTAGGTGGGGAGGATAAAGGCCTCGCTCAAAATCATGTCCAGGTAAGCCGGGTTGCCCAGGACGATGTCGTGGAAGAGTTTGAGTGAGAGTTGCCCGAACTCGACGGCCCGCCGGGCGATCTCCTCCAGCCGGCGGCGTTCCTCCTCGGTGATGGCCTTGCTCCACCCGCCGGGCAGGCCGGCCACCGGATGGATGTCCTTGCCCCCCAGGGTGGCCACCGCCTCGTGGCTTTCGGCCAGGTGCTGGATGACCCGGCCGCCCAGTTCCAGCCCGACCTTGTGGATGAGGCCCAGGATGTTCCGTTCGGCCACCGGAGCATCCGGCCCCAGGACAAAGTCGGGAGCGGCCAGGATGTAGAAATGGGTGGCATGGTCGGAGCAGTAGAAGTAGGAGTAGAAGAGTTCGCGCAACTTCTTGGCCGTGGGGGGCGGGTCCACGTGGTAGACGGCGTCGCAGGCTTTGGTGGCCGCCATGTGGTGGGCCTCGGGGCAAACCCCGCAGATGCGCGGAGTGATGCGGGTCATCTCCTCCACCGGCCGGCCCTCGGCGAACTTTTCAAAGCCCCGCAGTTCCGGGATGACAAAGTAGACGTTCTCGACCTCGCCCTCCTCGTTGAGGAAGATGTCGATGCGCCCGTGGCCTTCCAGGCGCGTGATGGGGTCAATGCTGATCTTTTTCATCGGTGCTTCCTCCTACACCCGCGCCCGCCGCAGAAGCGACTTGCTCAGGCTGAAGCGGTAGAACGTCCCGGCCGGATCGGGGATGGTGGCGATGATCTGAGCGATCTCCTCCGGGTCGTTGGAATCGATCACCGAGGCGATGGCCGAAAGCATCTTGGCCCCCTGATCGACCACCCCGGCCGGCGGGCCGTAGCAGCCCCGGCAGGGCATATTGGCATCGACGCAAAGGGCCCGGCCCTGGCCGCAGCCGCTTCGGGTGGCCGGCCCCATGCACAGGAGGCCCTGCTCCAGGAGGCAGATTTCCGGATCGGGGATGATCTCAAAGGGGCGATAGAAGCGCTTGACCTTTTTCACGTTCTTGACCCGGCGGCACTCGTCGCAGCAGGTCTTGTCCCCGGCCCCCACGACGGCCGGCGGTGGGGGCAGGTTGCCGGAGACGATGGCTTCGATGACGGACCAGATCTGGTGTGGCTGGGGCGGACATCCGGGCACATAGTATTCCACCGGCACCACATCGTCCAGGGTGAGCACGGTGTTATAGAATTCGGGCAGGACAAGTTCGCCCTCGGGCACCTCCGTGCGGGTCTGGGGGAAGATGCGCTCCGGGTTGTCCGTGGTGGGAGTGGTCAGGTAGGCCCGCTCGAAGATGCCCTCCCGGCTGTAGAAGTTGGCCAGGCCGGGGATGCAACCCTCGGTGGCGCAGGAGCCGAAGGCGACCATCACCTTGGACTTGCAACGAAGGAGATGGGCCACCTCCTCCTGTTCGGAGGTGCGCACCGCCCCGTTGAAGAGGCAGACGTCGATGTAGCCGTCGGGCAGGGCGGCCACATCCTTGTACTTGGTGTCTACGGCCACCGGCCAGAAGAGGATGTCCGCGGCCGCGTCCAGGTCGAGGATTTTCTCGTTGATCTCGACGACGGCGATCTCGCAGCCGCCGCAGGAGGCAGCCCAGTAGAGGGCCAGTTTCAGTTTCGGCTTTTCGCTCATTCGGACACCTCCGGGCAAACGTGTTCGGCCGCGATGGGGAGGCCGGCCAGGACCGTCCCCTTCCAGTTCAGCGGCCCCAGGGCGCGTATCTGCTCGGTGAATTCTCTGGCCACCTGGGCCCACTTGGGGGCCTCGGCCGAGGAAATCCACTCCAGGCGCAGGCGCTCCGGTTCGATGCCGAATTGCTCCAGCATCCTGCGCAGGAGGGTCATCCGCCGCAACGTTTTATAGTTGCCCTCCGTGTAGTGGCAGTCGCCCGGATGGCAGCCGGCCACCAGCACCCCATCCGCCCCCTCGCGAAAGGCCTTGAGGACGAAGGTGGGATCCACCCGGCCGGAGCACATCACCCGGATGATATCGATGTTCGGCGGCTGCTTCATGCGCGAGACGCCGGCGGTATCGGCCGCGGCATAGGTGCACCAGTTGCACAGGAAACCGATGATGCGAGGTTCGAACCTTTCTTCGGCCATCTTCTTCCTCCTCCTCTCTACGCCGCTGGCGTTCCCAGGAGCGCCTCGATCTGGACCAGGATTTGCTCGTCGGTAAAGTGTTTGCCGACGATGATGCCCGACGGGCAGGCGGCCACACAGGTGCCGCAACCCTTGCAGAGGGCCTCGTTGACCACCGAGACCTTGCGCTCCTCGTCGAAGGAGATGGCGTTGTAGGGGCAGAGGGCGTTGCAGACGCGGCAACCGGAGCAGAGTTCGGCCGGGATGTAGGCCGTCTGGGGGGAGATCACCACCTCGCCCCGGCTGAGGAGTTTGAGGGCCTCGGAGGCGGCGGCTGCGGCGTGGGCCACGGTGTCGGGGACATCGCGGGGTGCCTGGCAGGTTCCGGCCAGGAAGACGCCCTCGGTGGCCGTCTGGAAGGGGCGCAACTTCGGGTGGTCTTCCATGAAGAAGCCGTCCGCGCTCCGGCTGATGCCGAAGAGGCGGGCCACCCGGTCGGCGTCGTGGGGTGGGTTCATGCCGGTGCACAGGACCACCATGTCGACCGGCAGGATGAGCGGCCGGCCGATGCCGGTATCCTCGGCTTTGACCACCAGTTTCCCGCCCACCTGGACTACCTCGGCCCCCCGGCCGCGGATGAAGATGACCCCCTCGCGCTGCACCCGCTCGTAGAACTCCTCATAGCCCTTGCCAAAGGCCCGGATGTCCATATAGAGTTCATAGACATCGGCCCCGGTCCGTTCCTTGGCGATGTGGGCCTGCTTCATGGCGTGCATGCAGCAGACGCGGGAACAGTAGCGGTTGGCGTGCTCATCGCGGCTGCCGACGCAGTGGATGAAGGCGATGGCCTTGGGGACACGCCCGTCGCTGGTGAGAATCTGGCCCTTGGTCGGGCCGGCGGCGTTGGAGAGTCGCTCGAACTCGATGCTGTCCAGGACATCGGGGTGCTTGCCGTAGGAGTACTGGGGCAGAAAGGCCGGATTGGGCCGCTCAAAGCCGGTGGCGACGATGATGGCCCCCACATCCAGGTCCAGAATCTCATCCTGCTGTTCAAAGTTCACCGCCCCGGCCTCACAGACCATGGCGCAGGCTCCGCAGGCGTCGCTGATCTCGCCTTCGGTGCGGTCGTTCTGCCGGAAGCGGATGCAGGCGTCGGTGTCGATCACCGGAACGCGGGGGATGGCCTGGGGGAAGGGCACGTAGATGGCCGCCGTCGGCCCCAGCGGCTTGGCCAGGTACTCGGCGGCCTGCTTGAGCACGATCTCGATGGCTCCGGTGGGGCAGACGATGGTGCAGGCCCCGCAGCCGATACAGACCCGGGTCTTCTGCATGAAAGGCGGGCCCACCCGCCGGTCGAGTCCCCGGTTGGCAAAGTTGATCGCCCCGGCCTTGACCATCTCATGGCAGGCGCGCACGCAGCGTCCGCACAGGACGCACTTTTCCTCCGGGTTCTCGGTGGGGAAGGGCGGTTCGGTGATGCCGTATTCCCGGGCCATGTCCTGAATCAGGGGGACGTTGGGGGTTCGGGAGAGGAGCAGGCCCAGAATCACCTTGCGCGCCTCGACCACCCGGGGGGAATGGGTCTGGACCTCCAGCCCCTCCTCCACCGGGTAGGTGCAGGCCGTCTGCAATCCCGGCCGGCTGCCGGCCAGAACCTCCACCGTGCATAGACGGCAACTGCCGTCGGGCGGAAGGACGGGATGGTAGCAGAGGGTGGGGATTTCGATTCCGGAACGGCGGGCCACCTCCAGGATGGTCTGTCCCTCCTCGGCCTGCAAGGTTTGTCCGTTGATCGTCAGCGTGACCATAGGGCCCTCCTTATGCTCTCTTTTCGGCCGTCTCGATGACCAGGAGGCGGTCGGGGACGGGAACGGCCTCCTGGCCGGTGTCCTCCAGCCACTCCAGGTCGCAGCGCAGGCAGCGCTTGCACTCTTCCTGGGCCGTGCGTTCGTCGAAGCAGAGTTCGACCTCGCGGAAGTTGCCCCGGCGGGCCTCGACCGGAATCTCCGGGGTGGCCGGCCGGACGGCCTTGTAGTACTGTTCCATGTCAAAGATCTGCTTGACCACCTCGTAGCCCGGCCGGACGGCCACCTCCTCCACCTTGCCGGTGCGCAGGTAGTGGTCCACGGCCTCGGCGACTTCGTTCCCCTGGCCGATGGCCTGGACCACGGTGGACGGTCCGATGACGGCGTCGCCGGCGGCAAAGACCCCGGCCCGGGTGGTGGAGTAGCCGGGCCCGACCACCAGCGTTCCGTCGCGGCGGGCCTCAAGGCCCGTGCCTTCCAGCCAGAAGAGGTCCGGCTCCTGGCCGATGGCGGCGATCAGGACATCCGCCTCCATCACGAACTCGGAGCCGGGGATGGGCACCGGCCGGCGCCGGCCGGAGGTATCGAACTCGCCCAGTTCCTGCCGTTGCAGTTCCACGCCGGTCATGCGCTCCGTGCCCAGGACGCGGGTGGGGTTCAGGAGGAAGTGGAATTGCACCCCCTCCTTCTCCGCCGCCTCGACCTCGTCCTTGTAGGCCGGCATCTCCGCCCGGGTGCGCCGGTAGACCAGGTGCACCTCGCTCGCCCCCAGCCGCCAGGAGGAGCGCACGGCGTCGATGGCCACATCGCCTCCGCCGACGACCACCACGCGCTTGCCCTTGAGGTCGGGGGCCTTGCCCATGGCGATATCGCGCAGGAAGACCGTGCCCGGGTAGACGCCCGGCAGGTCCTCGCCGGGGATGCCCAGACGGCGGCTCTTGTGGGCGCCGATGGCCAGGATGACCGCCTTGTACCCCTGCTGGGCCAGGTCGTCCAGGGTAAAGTCGCGGCCCAGGGCCGAGTTCAGCCGAATCTCCACGCCGGCCCGTTGGATGTTGTCAATCTCCACCTGGAGGATATCCCGGGGCAGGCGATATTCGGGGATGCCCACGGCCATCATGCCGCCGGCCACGGGAAGCGCCTCGAAGACGGTGACCGGGTAGCCCTTCTGGGCCAGACGCAGCGCGGCGGTCAGGCCGGCCGGCCCCGAACCGATCACCGCCACCTTCTCCGGGTAGCGCTTGTCGGCCCGTGGCGGCGTCCAGGGGACCTTGAGTTCGTGGTCCGCCATAAAGCGCTTCACCTGGCGGATGGCAATCGGCTGGTCCAGTTCCCCACGCCGGCACTCGGCCTCGCAGAAGGCCGGACAGACGCGTCCGCAGACCAGGGCGAAGGGGTTGCGCCGGCGGTGCACCTCCAGCGCCTCGGCGTAGCGGCCCCGGGCGACCAGGGCCACATAAGTGGGGACGTCCACGCCGGCCGGGCAGGCGTTCGTGCATTTCGCCCGCACCAGCGGGAGACACACGCCGGCCGGGCACTTTTTCCGCAGGATGTGGGCCTCGTACTCGTCCCGGAAGTAGCGCAGCGTGGTCAGAACCGGATTGGGCGCCGTCTGGCCCAGGCCGCAGAGCGAAGCGTCCTTCACGACATAGGCCAGCCTCTCCAGATCGGCCAGGTCCTCCATCGTCCCCTGGCCGTTGCGGATGCGGTTCAGGATTTCCAACATCCGCCGGATGCCCTCCCGGCAGGGGGTGCACTTGCCGCACGATTCGTCCTTGAGGAAATCGAGGAAGTAACGGGCCACATCCACCATACAGGTGTCCTCGTCCATGACGATCATGCCGCCAGAGCCCATGATCGAGCCGGCCTGCTTGAGCGTCTCATAGTCCACCTGCAGGTCGAAGAGCGAGGCTGGGATGCAGCCGCCCGAAGGTCCGCCCGTCTGCACGGCCTTGACCCGCTTGCCGTTCTTCCCCCCGCCGCCGATCTCATAGATCAGTTCGCGCAGGGTGATGCCCATGGGCACTTCGACCAGGCCGGTGTTCTGGACTTTGCCCACCAGGGAAAAGATCATCGTCCCCTTGCTGGTGGCGGTGCCGATCTGGCTGAACCAATCGGCGCCGCGGTTGATGATGACGGGGATGTTGGCCCACGACTTGACGTTGTTGATGTTGGTGGGCTTGCCCCACAGGCCGCTCTGCGCCGGGAAAGGCGGGCGAGGGCGGGGGTTGCCCGCACGGCCTTCGATGGAGGCGATCAGGGCCGTTTCCTCTCCGCAGACAAAGGCGCCGGCCCCCCGGACCACCCGGATGTCGAAGTCGAAACCGCTGCCCAGGATGTCCTTGCCGAGCAGGCCGTACTCCCGGGCCTGTTCGATGGCGCGCTGCACATGCTTCACCGCCAGCGGATACTCGTCGCGCACGTAGATAAAGCCCTCGTGCGCCCCGATGGCGTAAGCCCCGATGATCATCCCCTCGATGACGCTGTGGGGGTCGCCCTCCAGGAGGGCCCGGTCCATATAGGCCCCGGGGTCCCCCTCATCGCCGTTGGCGATCACGTACTTGACCTCGCCCGGCGCCTTGCGGGCCAGTTCCCACTTGCGGCCGGTGGGGAAGCCGGCCCCGCCGCGGCCGCGCAATCCCGAGCGTTTGACCTCCTCGATGACCTGCTCCGGGGTCATCGAGGTCAGCACCTTGCCCAGCGCCTGGTAGCCGCCGACGGCGATATACTCCTCGATGGACTGGGGGTTGATGACCCCGCAGTTGCGCAGCACCACGCGCATCTGCTTGCCGTAGAAGGGGATGTCCTTGTAGTAGGGCACGGCCCGGTGGGTGGAAGGCTCCTTGTAGGTCAGCCGTTCCACGATGCGGCCCTTGACCAGCGTCTCCTCCACCACTTCGGGCACGTCCGCGGCCTGCACGCCGGTATAGAGGATGCCCTCCGGCTGGATGACCACGATCGGGCCCAGGTAGCAGAAGCCCCGGCTGCCGGTTTCCACCAGGCCGACCTCTTCGGTCAGCCCCCGTTGGGCCAGTTCTTCCCGGAGGGCCGCCAGGAGCGGTTGGGCCCCGGCCTTGGTGCAGGCCGGACAGGTACAGACCAGCACGTCCGCACGATGTCGCTCGCTCATTCGTTCCCTCCTACGTCCGTCCGACGACCCACTCGGAGACCACGTTGCCCCGTACCAGGTGCTCCTCGATCAGGCGAGGGACCATGGCCGGGGTGACGTTGCCGTAGGTGACCCGCGGCTGGTTGCCCTGCTGGATGTCCACCAGCGGTTCTTTGGAACACATGCCGATGCAGCCGGTGGTGGTGACGTGGGCGTCGATTTTGCGTCGCTCCAGTTCCTCCAGGATGGCGTACATCACCTCCCGGGCCCCGGCCGAGATGCCGCAGGTGCCCATGCCCACGGTGATGACCGTGTTGGCCGAAGCGCGGGCCTTGAGTTCGCTCTGGACGCGCTCCCGGAGTTGTTGCAGTTCTTCCAGACTCTTGAGGCGAGGCATGGCTTCCTCCTCCTTAGCCGGCCGGCGGCACGGCCGAGAGATCGACCGGGCCGGACGGGCGGGCTTCCACAACGACGGCGGCCGGCGTGATGGGGACTTCGCCCCGTTTGAGTTGGCCGGCCAGTTCCTCGGCCTTCATCGGGGTCATCTTGCTGTAGGGGCGCTCGTTGACCAGCACCATCGGGCCCAGGGCGCAGGCGCCCACACAGCGGATGGCCTCCAGAGAGAACCGGTTGTCGGGGCTGGTCTCGCCGGCCCGGATGCCCAGCGCCTTTTCCATCGCCGCCAGGACCCGCGGCCCACCGCCCACATGGCAGGCCGTTCCCAGGCAGACCTTGACCAGGTAATCCCCTTTCGGCGTCAGGCTGAAGGCCTTGTAGAAGGTGGCCAGTTGATAGACCTCGCTCAGTTTGACGTGCAGCCGTTCCGCCACCATCTCCAGGGCCTCCCGGGGCAGGTACTTGTACTCGGCCTGGATATCTTCCAGGATCGAGAGGATGGAACTGCGCTCCGCCGGGTAGCGCTCGATGATCTCGGAGAACGGCGTCTTGCTCATCGTTCGCCCACCCTCCTTTCACCGACGCTCATGTCCCCCATCTTGATCAGTTTGTACTGGGGGATGCGCCGGGTGAGACAGTACTCCCAGCACAGGCCGCATCCGGTGCACTTGTCCGGGTCCACGTAGCGGGCCTTTTTCCGCACCCGGACCTTGAAGTTGCCCACGTAGCCGGAGACCTCTTCGACCTCGCTCCAGGTGAGAAGGGTGATGTTCGGATGTCGACCGACATCCATCATCTTGGGCCCGAGAATTCAGGTCGAACAGTCCAGGGTGGGAAAGGTCTTGTCCAGTTCGGCCATGCGTCCCCCGATGGAGGGCTCGCGCTCCACCAGGTAGACGTGGTAGCCGGCGTCGGCCACGGTAAGGGCGGCCTGGATGCCGGCGATGCCTCCGCCGACGACCAGCACGGCCGGGGTCACCGGCTCCTTGCGGGGTTCCAGCGCCTCCTGTCGGGCCACCCGGGCCACGGCCGCGCTCACCAGGCGCTTGGCCTTGGCCGTGGCCTGGACCGGGTTGTCCACCACCCAGGCGACATGCTCACGGATGTTGGCCATGGCGAAGTAGTAGGGGTTCAGGCCGGCCTCGGCCAGAGCGTTCTGGAAGGTGGTCTCGTGCATCCGTGGGCTGCAGGAGGCCACCACCACGCGGTTGACGCCCAGGTTGCGGATGTCATCCTTGATCATGTTCTGCCCGGGCTCCGAGCAGACGTACTTGTAGCCACGGGCCACAGCCACACCCGGCAGCCCCTGGGCAAAACGGATGACCTCGGCCGTGTTGACCGTGCCGGCGATGTTCAGGCCACAGTCACACACGTAAACGCCGATCCTCACTTCTTCTTCCATAGTACCACACCTCCTTGTTACCCGTTGGGCCCATTCCACGCAACACGCATCACGCAACACGCATCACGCAACACGCATCACGCATCACGCATCAGATATACTCGACCGATACGACCTTGCCTTTCTTTCGCAACTCCCCGGCCAGTTCCTCGACCACCAGGCGGCGGAGCGGCACCTGGCCGGCGGCGTCGGCCGCCTGGACCGGGTTGACCGCCTGGCCGACCAGAAAGCGGATGACATCCGCCTGCCAGAGGAGGCGGGCCAGACGGGTGGCCCCATCCTCCTTTCGCGGCAGGTCCAGGAGGCGCCCGGCCTCCTGGAGTCGCCGGCGGGCCAGGCGCATGGTGACCAGACCTTCGGTCACCAGGTCCACCCCCTCCAGGGTGGAGGTGGGCGGCACCTCCATCCAGCCGTCGGCCGGCCGGGCCTCCACCCGCAGTTCCGCCCCCAGGAGGCGGGCGGCGATCTGGGCCGTCGTGTCGCCGCAGATGGCGCGCCAGCCCGTCTCGGCCAGGAGCCGGTCCAGCGCCTCCCGGTCGCGGGCCGGGTCGGCCGGGGGTCCACTCCACACCGTGAGGGTGCGCATCGGCCGGACGTACATGGCCAGCACGGTGGCTTCCTGCTCCAGCCGGCCTCCGGAAAGGCGCAGGAAGGTGCGGGCGAGTGCTCCCGCCACTTCCTCGGCCCCGCCGCCGGTGTCGGTCAGGCGCTTGAGGGCCAGGGCCACCTCCTGCCAGCCCCAGCGCCGGCCCCAGCCCCGGGCGCGCATGAACCCTTCGCTCACCAGAGCCATCCGGTCTCCCTGGGCCAGGCGGAAGGAGCCCCTCCGGAGCAGGCGGCCGCCGCGTTCCTCCTCCACCACCGGCAGGAGCACCAGGTGGCCCCGCCGGACCAGGAAGAGAGGCGGCGCATCGCACTCCAGGAGGTCGGCCCGGCGCCCCTCCCGCACCTGCAGGAGAGCAAAGGGCACATAGGCCCCCTCCGGCAGGAGGGGGAGGATGGCCTCGGCCGCTTCCTCCGGAGTCCGCCCCTGGCGCAGGAGTTGATCCAGCCGGGCGGCCAGGTCCTCCGCACCGCCGGCCTGGGGACAGGCCCCGACCAGAAGGGCGTGAAAGGTCTCTTCGGTTGGAAAGGTCCTCCAGGCCTCCTGGGCCTTCCGGCCCGGAGGAGAAAGGCTTTGGCCGGCGCATTCCACCCAGAGCCTCAAGGGGTCCTCCCCGAGCGGATGCCGTCCACCCAGACGCCCCGACCGCCTTCGCCGGCCAGGGCCAGCGCCAGTTCGGCCACCGTGGCCCTCTCCATCTGAAGCGTCGTGCGGGCGGAGATTTCCTTCAGGCGGTGGGCGTCGCCGCCGGCCACCAGGCCATAGTTCCGCAGTTCCGGGAAACGCTCCCTGGCTTCCCGCGGGCCGAGGAGGGGGGAGATTTCCACCCCCACCAGGCCCAGGTCGGGTGGGATAAAGCCCAGGTTGGCGATGACGCTGTAGGCCGGCCGGTCCACATGGGCCGGAAGGCACAACCCGCCCAGTTCCTGCACCCGCCGCACCGCCTCCTCCAGGGAGAACGAGGTGGAGGTCAGGAGGAGCCGCTCGTTGCGCCCGACGGCATTGCCCCGGGCATCGAGCACAATCTGCACCCCAAAGACCTCCTCCCGGTTCTTCAACGCCGGCAGATGGGCATAGACCTCCTCCTGCCAGCGCCATACCTGCTCCAGGGTGTCGAAGAGGCAGAGGAGGTGCACCTCCTCCCGGGTCTGCACCTCCATCCCCGGCAGGAGGGCGATGCCGCCTGCGGAGGCCGCTTCCCACATGGCCTCGGCGTTTTCGGCCGAGTTGTGGTCGGTGACCGCCAGCAGCCCCAGGCGCAGTTCCCGGGCCCGCTCGACGATGAGCGCCGGGAGCATCTCCACCTCGGCGCAGGCCGAGAGCACGGTATGGATGTGCAGGTCCGCGGTGAAAAAGGGCAATCCGGTCACCTCATCGGTTCTTCGAGCGAGGCCTCGCCCTCGGCAATGAATTCCTCCAGCCACCGCCGCACCTCGGGATGGGAAAAGGGCAGCCCCCCCAGGGCGGTGCGAATCTCGGCCGTGTCGAAGGCGAATTCCCGCCCACCCCGTCGGTGACGGTAGGCCAGGTCGCTCCTCCCGGCCAGGAGAAAGGCCAGGAGCGTCCGGGCCATATCGCCCAGGGGGGCCCGGTCGATGTGGCTGTACTGGAAGGTGGCCTCCAGGGTGGTGCCCCGGCCCTCCTGGGAAGTCAGCGTCACATCGCCGTTGCAGCGCTGGGCGGCGGCCTTGAAGAGGGGCAGGCCCAGCCCGACGTGGCGCGTCTTGCGGGTGGTGTAGAACGGGTCAAAGGCCCGGGCCAGTTGCTCCGCGCTCATGCCTCGACCGTTATCTCGGATGGTAATGTGCAGTCGATCCGCCAGCGGATCCTCTTCGATTTCCAGTTCAACCCGATTGGCCCCGGCCTCCAGCGAGTTTTGGAGGGCATCCAGGATATGCAGGCTCAGTTCGCGCATCCCGTCGTCCGGCCATCTCCATCTTCAGCGTTCCACCCCCGGAATGCCCAGGGCAAAGAGCCGGCCGACCACGGTGTAGGTGGTGAGCGGCGTGGTCAGGATGGGGATGCCCTCCTCCTCGGCCCTGGAAAGGGTAGCCGGGTCGGGGGTAACCCCCTCGGTGACGACGAGGCCGGCCAGGTTCAGCAGGCTGGCCACGGCGACGATGTTCGGATGGCCCTGCAGGGTCACCCACAGGTTGCCGGCCTGGGCCTTGGCCATCACACAACTCAGCAGGTCGGAGGCGTAGCCGCCGGTGACCGGCCGTTCCAAATTCCCGGCGGCGGCGCGCACCTCCAGGGCCAGTTCGCGGACAATCGTCTTCAGGTCCATCGCCTTGCTGCCCCTTTCAGGCCGCCTTCTCGGCCGGCCGGCGCTCGTGATCCAGGTAGATCACCACCTTTACCGAGGTATATTGGGCATTGGGCGATTCGATGAGCATCTCGTCGGCACAGCGCTTCACATTGTTCAGCCCCACGCCGGCCCCAAAGCCCATCTCCCGCACCCAGTCCGGGGCGGTGGAAAAGCCCGGCTGCATGGCCTGCTCGATATCCGGAATGCCCGGCCCGGTGTCCACCGCCCGGATGATGATGCGGTCCGGCTGGATTTCGGCCAGGATTTCGCCCCCACTCGTGGTGTGGATGATGATGTTCATCTCCAGTTCATAGGTCACGATGGCCGCCCGGCGGGCGATCTGGGGCGGGACGGCCAAGCGGCTGAGCGCCCGCTTGATCTTGCTGGAAGCATCGCCGGCGCTTTCAAAGTCCTGGGCCTCCACCCGACAGCGCAGGGTGATGCTGGTCAGGTCGGAGATGAGTTCCTCGAAGATGTGGCTGACCCGGTAGCGGAGCGCCTCCTCCCGGTGATACTCTTCCTCCAGTTGCCGGAGCAGGCCGCGGATGATGTCGCCCCGGGTCAGAATGCCGACGAGTTTTCCCCGGGCATCCACCACCGGAAAGCGGCCGTAGCCGTGGCGGTTAAAGTACTTGATGGCCATCACCACCGATTCGTCCGCCCGGACGGTCACGGGGTTGCGGGTCATCTTCTCGCCCACCGAGGCCCCCATCTCCCCGGCCACCAGGGCCTTGATGAGGTCCTCGACGCTGACGATGCCCACCAGGGCATCGCCTTCCAGGACCGGCGCTCCGGAGATGCGGTGGTCGCGGAGGATGGCGCGGAGTTCGGCCATCGTGGTCCGTGGTTCGACGGTGATCACCTGCCTGGTCATCACATCTCCGATCTTGACCTCATAGGTCAGTTCGTGGAGGCGGGTGACCTCGGCCATAGGCGCCTACCGGTCTGTTTCCTCAGCGTCCCCGGCCGTTCGCCAGGGGATGCGGCAGGAGATGTCGCAACTGCGCAGGCCGGCCTGGTAGAGGCGTCCGCAGGCCTCGAACATGGGGAGCGCCGTGGCGACCAGCGGAATCCCCTTTTCCCTGGCCAGGGCGATGGTTTCCGGCATCGGCTGCTTGCCCCGGACGAAGATGATGCCGGCGATGTCGGCCATCTCCGCCGTGCGCACCACCTGGGGGGTGCACAGGCCGGTCAGGAGGATGGCGCCCGGCTCCACCAGGGCCAGGACGTCGCTCATCAGGTCGGCGGCACCTCCGCAGGGAATCTCCTGATCGAGGTCAAACTCAAAGAGCGGCGTGCCCTCGACGATTTCGATAATTTTCCCCAATTTCATGGCCCCGCTCCGCCGGCCGGCCCTAGGAACCGGCCGGCCAGCCGATCTTTTCCAGCACCGGCCTGGGGGAGACGATGTTCTTCTGAAGCAGAATCTCCTGGGCCGGGAGGTCAAAGGCCAGGGCCATCAGTTGAGTCAGGTAGAGCACGGGGATGTTGACCCGCCGGCCCAGTTTGCGGGAAACCTCGGCCTGGTAGGCATCCAGGTTCATCTGGCAAAGAGGGCAGACGGTGACGACGCAGTCGGCCCCATCGGTTTCGGCCAGGAGGTCGGAGACCAGTTTGATGCCCACGTCTTTGGTGGAGGTGATCAGGATGCTGCCACAGCAACGGGTCTTGTAGAGGTAGGGGACGACATCGGCTTCCATCGCCGCCAGGAGGCGGTCCATCGATTCGGGCAGGTCGGGGCCATCGTACTCCATGAAGGGGCGCACCGTCTGGCAGCCGTAGTAGGGCACGACGCGGAGTCCCCTCAGGCTGCGCCGCATCCGGGCCTGAACCTTTTCCGGGCCGATGTCGTTGGCGATGACATCGAGCATATGGCGCACGCGGACGGTGCCGCGGTAGGTCAGGCCGGCCGCGCCCAGGATTTCGGCCAGGCGGGGACGCAGCGAGGGATCGCGCTGGCAGTGTTTTTCCACCTTGAAGAGGCTCAGGTAGCAGGAACTGCAGGTGGCGACGATGTCCAACCCCATCTGTTCGGCCAGGGCCAGGTTACGGGCCGGCAGGGCGATGGAAAGGAGATAGTCCACCGACTCGGCCGGGGAGGAGCCGCAGCAGTTCCAGTCGGGGATGGGGACGAGTTCCGCCCCCAGTTCCCGGAAGACGGCCCGGGCCGAGACATCGTACTCGCGGGCGGCCGTTTCCAGCGTGCATCCGGGGTAGTAGGCGTATTTCATCGCAGGATTTCCTCCTTTTGCTCCATCTCGCGCACCTTGGCGTACATCGCCCGAATCTGGTCCACCCCTTTGATGGATACCGGCCGCAGGGGCATCTTGCCCCGGCGGAGGAGGGCCAGCCCGAGCGGGGCGAAAGAAAGGGCCTGCAAGGGGTTGGTGCGAAGGAGCCAGCGCACCATCAGAAGGGTCTCGTGCATCCGTCCGGTATCGCGCACCACATCCATGAACGTTTCGTAGAAGCGGGCGCTGCGGTCCTTCTTCTCCACGCCCTCGGCCACCGAGAGCCGCTTGAGGGTGGCCATCGTCTCGGTTACCGCGATGCCCCGGGGACAACGGATGGTGCAGGAGTAACAGGTGGTGCAGAGCCAGAAGGTGTCGCTTCGCAGGACCTCATCGCGCAGGCCCACCTGAATCAGCCGCCACAACTGCCGTGGCGTATACTCCATGGCGTAGGCGGTGGGACAGGAGGCCGTGCAGGTGCCGCATTGGATGCAGGTCAGGAGTTTCTCCTTGTCCGGGGCCACCGTTTCGGCGAAGGAGTGATCGAGCATTTCGCGCGTCAGGTTGAAGGATTGAAGGGCCATGAGTTACCTCCTCCAGGTCTCCGGGGAAGAGGGCTTCCGGACGTCGGGGGTTTCCCTCCGGGCGGTCGGGAAGCCGTCCTCCCTGCTTCTCGATAGGGCTAAAGAAGGCAGCCACCTCCTCAGGCAAGCGGCCAGCGGGCCTCGGGGATATCCAGAGGCTGACGGGATAGGGCGCTCCAGAGCAGTTCCACCAGGTCGTACACCTGCAGGCGGGCACCCCAGCGGCGGGCGGTGCGGCTCAGGGTATGGCGGCACAGTTGACAGGCGGTGATGATGGCATGGGCGCGGGCATCCACCGCCTGGGCCAGGCGCCGCCGGCCCAGTTCCATGGCCACGTCGTCCCGCAGGCGGGGCAGGTTGCCCCCGCCGCCGCAACAGATGGCGCCCTCGCCATGGTTGGCCATCTCGACCACCTTCAGGTCGGGAATCGTCCCCAGGAGTTGCCGGGGTGGGTCGTAGAGGCCGGCCTGCCGTCCCAGGTCGCAGGGGTCGTGGTAGGTGACGACCGCCTCCACCGGGGAGGGGACGACCCCCTGCCGGGCGAACTCCCGCAGGAGAAAGGTGCTCACGTGCTCGATGGGCGGAAGGCTGCATCCAGGCAGGAGGATGGGATAGAGTTCCTGCCAGACCCGGTAGCAGTGGGCGCAGGCGGTGACCAGGCGAGAAGCCCCGGTGCGCTCCAGGGCCTCCAGGTTGTGTCGGGCCAGGGCCACGGCTTCCTCCCGCCGGCCGACCGTGAGGAGAGGATAGCCGCAGCACCATTCCTCCGTCCCCAGGGTGGTCAGGGAGAGGCCCAGGGAACGGAGCAGTTGGACGGTGGAACGGGCCACCCCATAGGCCAGGGGGAAGAAGGCCGCGTAGCAGCCGACGAAGTAGACGACCTCGGCCGGCCGGGGCTTCCGAAATTCGTTTTCCCCCTCCGGGAAGCCCAGCGTCCAGGAGAGGCGCAACGCATTGTCCTCCCCGGCCACGTTGTGCGTCTGGGAAAGGCTCAGGCAGAGTTCCTGGAGGGAGGGGGGCATGACCTCCCGCTCGCGGGCCGCCAGCGCCTTGAGTTCCAGCATCGTCTCCATCGTCGGGATGCCCCGTGGGCAACGGGTGTTGCAGGCGTAACAGGCCGTGCAGAGCCAGAAGGAGTTGCTCAGGAGCACCTCTTCGCGCAGGCCCACCTGAATGAGACGCCACAACTGGCGAGGGGTATAGTCCATCGCGTAGGCGGTGGGACAGGAAGCCGTACAACTGCCGCACTGGATGCAACTCAATAACCTCTCTTTGTCCGGAGCGACCCGGTCCGCGAAGGCATGGTCGAGCATCTCGCGGGTCAGGTCAAAGGTCTTCAGCGCCATGCCCCCGCCTCGTCCGCACACTCTGGACATCGAGAATTATACCACAATCCGGGAAATTTGTCAAAAAGTGCACAATCGGCCTCAGTTTCCGACGAAATTCGTCATATATTCTGCAATTTTCAACGCATTTCGTCATCACCGCCCCGGGACAGGAGGGGCAGATAGACGGTGAAGGTGGAGCCCTGGCCCAGGCGGCTGGTTACGGAGATGCGGCCGCCGTAGCGGTCCACCAGGCTTTTGACGATGGAGAGGCCCAGGCCGGTGCCTTCCCGCTCGATGGCCCTGGCGTTCTCGGCCCGGAAGAATTCCTCGAAGAGGTGGGGCAGGGCCTCTTCGGGGATGCCGATGCCGGTATCGGAGACGATGAGCACCGCCTCGGCGTCGTGGCGCTCCAGGGAGACCTCGATGCGGCCTCCGGAGGGAGTGTACTTGAGGGCGTTGCCCACCAGGTTGACCAGGATGCGCTCGATGCCGTCCTCCACGGCCAGGACGGTGAGCGGCTGATGGGGGACATAGACCCGCAGGTCCTGGGCCTTTTCCTCGGCCACCGGGCGCAACTGGCCGACCACCCTGGTCACCAGGGGGTTCAGGAGGACGGGGTGGGGCGCTTCGGCGATATGCTCGGTCTTGCCGGCGGCCAGGTCCAGGAGGTCGTCGATGAGTTGCTGGAGGAAGAGGATGCGCCGTTCGGCCCGTTCGATCAACTCCTTCTGCTTGGAGGAGACCTGGCCGGCATAGCCGCCGGAGATGACCCGCAGGAGGCTCTGCACCGTGGCCACGGGGGCGCGGAGTTCGTGGGTGACCGTCAGCACGAACTGGGACTTGGCCCGGTCGATCTCCTCCAGTTTCCGGTAGGCCAGGGCGTTGGCGATGGCCACGGCGACTTCGCTGGCGATGGTCATCAGGAAATCGGCCTCCTCCTGGCCGTAGCGGTAGCAGGCGGCGCTGTAGACGCGGATGACGCCGATGGCCCGGCCGCGCACCAGGAGGGGGCAACAGAGGACGGAGCAGATGCCCTCCCGTTCGATCTCTTCCGGGTATTGGAAACGGGGATCCAGGGGGGCTTCCAGCACGATCACCGGCTTGCCCTGGAGGGCCTCCTGGTCGATGGGGCTTTGGCGCACTTCCACCGGGCCTTTTTGCAGGTATTGCTCGCTCAGACCCCAGGCGGCGGCGATTCGGAGCACCTGGCCGCTTTCGTCGAGCAGGCGGATGGAGCAACCCTTGGCATCGAGGGCCTCGGCGGTGCGGCGGGTGACCATCTGGAGGACCTGTTCCAGGTTGAGGGTGGAGGAGGTGGCACGGCCGATCTCGTAGAGCGTTTCCAGGCGGTGATAGGCCCGTTCCAGGTCCCGCCGCAGGGAAAGGAGTTCGCGTTCGGGCCGGCCCAGGCCCCGGGCAATGTCTTCAGAGAGGTGGAGGAGAAACCACTCCTTGAAGGAGGGGTCATCGGGCCGATGCAGTTCCCGGAGTTCCTGGGGGTGGGACGGTTGGAGGCGCACCAGCCAGCCCTCCCCATAGGGGTCGGCATCCACCAGGCCGGTCTCTTCCCGCAGGCGCTCGTTGACGCCGACGACCGTCCCGCTCACCGCCGCCCACACCCGCAGGATGCCTCTTTCGGCCTCCAGGGCGGCCAGCACTTCCCCCCGAAGCACCCGGCGGCCGGGGACGGGCAGGTCCAGGTAGAGGATGCGGCCGGCCGCCTGCCGGGCATAGTCGGAAAGGCCCTGGACGACCTGACCGTCTTCCAGACGCACCCAGTTGTGGCGGCGGTCGTAAAGCCGGTCCTCGGGGAAGTTATAACGCTCGATATCCATGTCTCCCCCTGCCGGGGGTTGCCCCTCAGCCAAGCAACCGGCGTACCTTCTCCAGAAGGGTCCCCGGCTCGATGGGCTTGTCCACAAAGCCGTCAAAGGCCAGGTCTTCCTGGGAAGGGAGGGCTTCGGCCCACTCGGTGGAACGAATGGCCGAGATGGCCAGCACCGGCACGCCGGCCAGCCGGGCCTCGGTCCGCACCATCTGGAGCACCTCCAGCCCGGCCAGAGGGGTCTCCATGATCAGGTCCAGCAGAATCAGGGCCGGAACCTGCTCCCGCAGAAAGTTGCGGGCCTCGCGGCCGTTGCAGACCGTCTGCACCTGGTAGCCCTCCGCCTCCAGCACCATACTGGCCGCGGCACAGAAGTCGGCGTCGTCGTCCACCACCAGGATGAGGGGGCGGGCGACGACGGGGGGCGCCGCCGCCGGGACCTCGGGCAACTGCCAGTCGTGGGGGTGCTTTTCCACCTGGAGGATGTAGGAGGTCTGAGTGGCCTTGATGCCGGGGATGGTGGCCACCTGCCGGGTGAGGAAGGGAAGGAGGTCGTCCCCGGAGGGGAGGACCACCCGCATCACCAGGTCGTAGGTCCCCGAGGTGTAGATGACCTCACGGACCTCCGGCCGGGCGGCCAGTTTCTGGCCGATCTGGGTCAGTTTGTCCAGGTCGACCTGAAGGTAGATGAGCGCCTCCATCGCCAGGCCGAGACGGCGGGGGGAGACACAGGCCACTACCTCCAGGATGCCCTCGGCGATGAGGCGTTCGACCCGCCGGCGCACGGTGGCCTCGCTCACGCCCACCAGACGGGCCAGTTCCACGTAGGGGGTACGCCCATCCCGCTGCAGGTGGAGGATGATCTGACGGTCCAGATGATCCGGCTGGTACATCCCGGTGCTCCTTGGGCACCATGCCCACCCTGGCTTCCTGCATTGTGTATTTTACCACATTTCACGGATTTTGTCAAATGCCCGAGGATGAACGCCGGAATTCGGCGAATTTTTCGATAAAACGACGAATTCCGCCGTCGTCGGAGGATACACGGGGGGTTCCGGCGGCAGAACGGGGGGTTAGGCCGGCTCCACCCGGACCGCGCAGACCTTGTACTCGGGGATTTTGGCCACCGGGTCCAGGGCGGCGATGGTCAGGAAGTTGGCGTTTCCCTCGGGGAAGTGGAAGTGGGCAAAGATCGTGCCGGGCGGCACCCGTTCGGTCACCCAGGCCTCGGCCTCGATCTGCCCCCGGCGGGAGGTGAGGCGCACCCGCCGTCCCCCGTCCAGGCCCAGTCGTTCGGCATCGTCGGGGTTCACCTCCACCAGCGGCCGGCCGTAGACGGCCAGCAAGCCCTGGGCCCGGCGGGTCAGTTCGCCTCCGTGCCAGTGGTAGAGGACGCGGCCGGTGGTGAGGATGAAGGGATAGTCCGCGTCGGGGAGTTCGGCCGGCGGGATGTGCTCGATGGGGGCGAAAAGCCCCCGCCCCCGGGTGAACTGCCCCACGTGGAGGATGGGCGTGCCCGGATGGGAGGCATCCCGCACCGGCCACTGCAGCCGCTCCCCGCGCTCCAGCCGTTCGTGGCTGACCCCGGCGTAGATGGGGGTCAGGGCGGCCACCTCGGCCAGAATCTGGGCCGTATCCCGATAGTCCCAGCCGGCATAGGGGGCCGCCTCGGGCCGGCGGAGCCCCTGGGCCAGGAGACGCCGGGCCACTTCGGCGATGATGCGCCAGTCCTCCCGGGCCTCGCCCAGCGGCGGGATGGCCTGCCGGACCATCTGGATGCGCCGTTCCGTGTTGGTGAAGGTGCCGGTCTTTTCGGCGAAACTCACCCCCGGCAGGAGCACATCGGCGTAGGGCGAGGTCTCCGAGGGGAAAATCTCCTGCAGGACGATGAAATCGCACCGTTCCAGGCAGTGGCGGGTGTGGTTGCTGTCGGGCTCGCTCATCACCGGGTCCTCCCCCAGGATGTAGAGCGCCCGGATGCGGCCTTCGCCGGCCGCCGGAATCATCTCCGTGACCGTCAGCCCGACCTTCCCCGGCAGGGGTACACCCCAGGCCGCCTCAAATTTACGGCGGGCCTCCTCGCCGGTCACCTTCTGGTAGCCGGGGTAGAAATCGGGCAGGGCTCCCATATCGCAGGCCCCCTGGACGTTGTTCTGCCCGCGCAAGGGGTTGACCCCGCCGCCGGGGATGCCCATATTCCCCAACAACATCTGCAAATTGGCCAGGCTCATCACGTTGCGCACCCCGACGGTGTGCTGGGTGATGCCCATCGCCCAGATGACCGCCATCGGCCTGTGGAGGGCCAGAATCTCGGCCGCCTGGTACAGTTGCTCCACCGGTACCCCGGTGATGGCGGCCACCTTGGCCGGCGTGTACTGTTCCACCACCGCCCGAAACTCCTCAAAGCCTTCGGTGCGGGCCTCGATGAACTGCCGGTCCTCCCAACCCTTTTCCAGGATGATGTTCATCAGGCCGTTCAGGAGGGCCACGTCGGTGCCGGGGCGATGTTGCAGGTGCACCGCGGCGAAATCCACCAGGTCGATGCGCCGGGGATCGGCGACGACGAGTCTCGCCCCGCGCCGGGAGACGGCCCGGCGAATCATGGTGCCGAAGACGGGATGCTGCTCGGTGGTGTTGGAGCCGATGACCAGGAAGGCCGCGGCCTGGTTGGCCACATCGTCCATCGAGTTGGACATGGCCCCGGAGCCGAAGGAGGTGGCCAGGCCGGCCACCGTGCTGGCGTGGCAGAGCCGGGCGCAGTGGTCGATGTTGTTCGTCCCCACGACCTGGCGGGCCAGTTTGTTCAGGAGGTAGTTCTCTTCGTTCAGGCACTTGGCCGAACTCAGGAAGCCCAGGCTATCGGGGCCGTAAGCCCGATAGATTTCGCTCAACCGGCGCACGGCAACGTCCAGCGCCGTATCCCAATCCACCTCGACCCATTCGCTCCCCGCCCCCTCCCGCGTCTTGGGCCGCCCTTCCAGGAGGTAACGGCGCACCCGGGGCCGCAGGAGGCGGTCGGGGTGGTGGACAAAGTCGTAGCCGTAGCGCCCCTTGACGCAGAGGGCCATCCCGTTGACCGGGGCCTGGGGATTCGAGGTCACGCCGATCACCCGGCCGTCGCGCACGTTCAGGTCGAAATTACAGCCCACGCCGCAATACGGGCAGGTCGTGGTCACCCTGCGCACCTGGTGGACCCGGCCCAGGCCGTGGCGCATCTTGTCGCTCAGGGCCCCGGTGGGGCAGTAGGCGACGCAGTTGCCGCACGATTCGCAGCGCGCCTCCAGCATCGTGGTGCCGGCCCCGGCGACGATCTGCTCCTCGAAACCGCGATAGGCCACGCCCCAGACGTAGCGCCCCTGAACCTCCGCGCAGGCCAGCACACAGCGTCGGCAGAGGATGCACTTGTTGAAATCCACCCGGACGAAGGGGTTGGGGTCGCCATCCACCGGGAAGCGGGTGCCCTTTTCCCCCCAGGCCGGCGGGCTCACCTGGTACTCGTAGGCCAGGTCCTGGAGTTCGCAGGAGCCGGAGGAATCGCAGAGGAGGCAATCCTGGGGGTGGTTGGCCAGCATCATCTGGAGCGTTCGCCGGCGGGAGCGAATCACCCGTTCGCTCCGGGTATGGACCACCATCCCTTCGGCCACCGGGAAGACGCAGGCGGCCTGAAGGAAGCGTTGCTTCTCCACCTCGACCACGCAGATACGGCAGTTGCCGGTCGGCGTCAGGTCCCGGTGATAGCAGAGGGTGGGGATGGAGATGCCGGCCGCCCGGGCCGCCTCCAGGATGGTCTGTCCCTCCTCCGCCTGGATGCTTTTCCCGTCAATGGTCAGAGAAATCGTCCGGGCCATCTTTCACCTCCTCATCGGGCACACCCCGGCCGGGCAAACGCCCCGGGCGTGGGCCTCGAACTCGGATGGAAAGCGTCGCAGGGCGGTCAGGACGGCGGTGGAGGCCGTCTGGCCCAGCCCGCAGAAGGAACTATCGGTCATATGCTCGCCCCATTCGAGGAGTTCCTGGAGGTGTCCGGGCGTGCCGCGTCCGGAGGTCAACTCGTTCAGGAGTTGGAGTTGGCGTTCCGTTCCCACCCGGCAGGGGGTACATTTGCCGCACGATTCGGCGCGGAAGAAGGCGGCCACCGCCCGGACATAGTCCACCAGGCAGGTCTGGGCATCCAGAATCACCAGGTCGCCGGCCCCCAGCATGGCCCCGGCCTCGGCACAGGAGGCAAAGTCGAGGGGAACGTCCAGGAATTCGGGCCCGACGATGGCTCCGGCCGCGCCCCCCAGGTGACAGGCTTTGAAGGGGGCCGGGCCGCGCATCCCGCCGGCCGGCCCTTCGATCACCTGCCGCAGGGTGAAACGGCCCAACGGCGCCTCCAGGCAGCCGCGCCGGCGGACGTGGCCGGAGATGGGATAAAGTTTGGTGCCCGGGCTTTTCTCCGTCCCGACCTGGCGATACCATTCCGCCCCATAGGCCACGATGTCCGGCAGGTTGCAAAGCGTTTCGACGTTGTTGAGGAGGGTGGGCCGGCCAAAGGCCCCATAGGTCGTGGGGTAGGGTGGGCGCAGGCGGGGTTCGCCGCGCTTCCCCTCCAGGCTTTCCAGGAGGGCCGTCTCCTCGCCGCAGATATAGGCGCCGGCCCCGCGATGGAGGTGGAGGGTGAAGGTAAAGTCCGTGCCCAGGATGTTCGCCCCCAGGTAGCCGGCCGCCTGGGCCTCCTGGATGGCCCGCTCCAGGAGCGCGGCCTGGGAGGCATATTCCCCGCGGATATAGATGCACCCCTCCCGGGCGCCGACGGCATAGGCGGCCAGGACGATGCCCTCCAGGAGGCGATGGGGATCGCCCTCGATGAGCAGGCGGTCCTTGAAGGTGCCCGGCTCCGACTCATCGGCGTTGCCGATCACCCAGGCCGGGCCGTTTCCGGAACGGGTCGCCGCGGCGGTGAAGCGCATCTTCAAACCGGTGGGGAAGCCGGCCCCTCCGCGCCCCTGCAAGCCGGAGCGCACCACCTCCTCCACCACCTCCGCCGGCTGCATCCCGGTCAGGGCCTTGCGCAGGGCCTGGTAGGCCCCGGCCGCCACCGCCTCGGCCAGGGAGTCGGGGGCGATGCGCCCGACGTTGCGCAGGAGGGCCCGTTCCTTCGGGACCGCCAAGTCGAGGATATCCTCCTCCGGCTTCCAGGGGGCCGGCTCCCGGCCTTCCAGGAGGGGGCGGAGGTCCTGGGGGGAGAGGTTCCGATAGAGCCGGCCGGCGTGGCGGGCCACCGGGCCGGCGGCGCAATGGCCCAGGCAACTGGTGCGGCGCACCTCCAGGCCGGCCTCCTCCAGCACCCGGCGCACCTGGGGGGCGCCCTGGGCATGGCAGGGGCCGTCGTCGCAGAGGTCGACGGCCGGCGGGGCCTTTTCCCCCACCTGCCAGAGGGCGTAGAAGGTGGCCAGGCCGTAGACCTCCTGGGCCGGCCGGCGAAAGTGCCGGGCCACGGCCTCGATGGCCGGCCGGGGAAGGTAGCCCAAAGCCCCGTTCAGGCGTTCCAACGCCACCGGAAGCATCTCCCGTTCGGGCGGCAGGGCGGAAAGCACCCCCTGAACAACCCGTTCCAGAGAAGGTTCGCTCAGGCTCATGGAGGACCTCCGTGACTCTGCGGAAGGGCCGGCGACCCGATGGGCGCCGGCCGATGTTGAATGTTAACCAATTAACCGGATCGTAAGCCGGCATAGCGTAGCAGACCATCTGAACCCTTTGCTTCGCCTACACCCGCCTTCCCACCGCCGGCCGGCGCAGGCCGGCCGCCAGGCGGGGGGCGACTTCAGTCGACCCCGCCCACGCCCCCGGCCG
>Ga0123519_10001757_pt1 | contig 37063 bp, 33 predicted proteins | sample YelNatPaOPRAMG02_FD_87396 | JGI IMG/M metagenome (GOLD analysis project Ga0123519, IMG submission 87396) | Hot spring microbial communities from Yellowstone National Park - Yellowstone National Park OP-RAMG-02 (version 2) | ecosystem: Environmental > Aquatic > Thermal springs > Hot (42-90C) ... | reverse complement strand
GAGCACTCTCATTAGCACATCGTAGCGCGTAGCTTCCTTCTGTGTTATCGCGATTACTCCTCTCTGCATGGGGACATTATCCCTCTGCAGATACCAGGGGACATAATCGCGTTGCATTCACACGTTATCAGAAGCGGTATTGCGTCAGGCACCAATTTCGACGTATAATCCGCTTGGCAAGCCGCCAGGGGTGCTGCTTAAGCGGCTGAGACTCCGGTTTTGCGGAGGTCCCTTGGAACCTGATCCGGATAATACCGGCGTAGGGAGTGCGGTAATATTTTTAACTTTTGCTTAGCAGCATAGTTAACCTCCCTTACATCCGCCAAGCAGCCTCCTGTGGTTTGTAATTTACCAAAATATGCAGGAGGAACTAGCATGACTACCCAAAACTTCCAACCATTCTCACGAACCACCGAGTCCGATGTCACACGAGCGCTCGTTCGCGAGTTTTCAAAATGGTTCGAAGATTGTATTCAAACCGACGTATTAGTGGCCGGCGGGGGACCTAGCGGACTGATGTGCGCTAGAACCCTAGCTCAAAAAGGGATTAAAGTTGCACTCATTGAGCGCAACAACTACTTGGGAGGTGGTTTTTGGACAGGCGGATTCTTGATGAACAAGGTCGTAGTGCGAACACCGGCTGACACAGTGCTGGCTGAACTAGGAATACCCTTCAAAGAAGTCTACCCTGGTTCGGTCGTAGCCGAGGCACCCCAAGCCTGTTCCAAGCTCATAGCAGCAGCTTGCGATGCAGGAGTAAAGATACTGAACATGACAAGCGTTGAGGATATAGTGATCAGGGAAGACAATCGTGTCGCCGGTCTGGTAATAAACTGGACCCCTGTATATTCTCTACCCCAGGAAATAGCTTGTATAGATCCTGTTGCGCTCGAAGCCCGCTTAGTTGTCGACGCCACTGGACACGATGCTTCCATCGCTAGGCATCTGTCAGCGAGAGGTCTGATGAGCATTCCTGGGTGCCACCCCATGTGGATAGAAAAGTCCGAAGATGACGTTGTGCAGAAAACAGGCTTCATCCATCCAGGGCTGATGGTGATAGGTATGTCGGTGGCAGCAGTTTACGGACTCCCACGAATGGGGCCGTCATTTGGCTCGATGCTGCTTTCGGGTATCCGCGGCGCCGAACTTGCATGCGAATTCTTAGGAAAAGGTTAGCAGTAGGTCAATCGACAAAGGCTCTCAAGCCGCGCTCGGTCTTCGTTCAAAGCTTCTTCCATGTGGCGAAATCTTCGCTATCGACTTGGACGAAGACCGGCGCTTTTGTTTTATCCTCGCGTTCCAAATGACAAATGCCGTCGGCAACGCCCAAGAATATGAATACCTCTCCCTGCGGGGAGACGACCTTGTCCTGCCGCTTTATCCCATATACGCTTGGTCCAGTTGAAGCTATTATGTCCCTTCTGATGACTGCCAAAGGTTTGTCTGCCAAGCCTTACCTCCGATCACGAACCGTAGTTACGCATATATTATAACCGCAATAGTGCAAAAAATAATTAGCCAAAGGTGCTTGACGCCGACATGGATAATGATTTATTATCTTGGTCACAGTCGATCTGCTGGCTGACAGAATATGTCAGCCACGGACGTGGTGCGCAGGCGTAAGGCAGGAGGTACTTGGGCAGTGAACATCGAGGTTCCGGTTCGCACCCCGTCATACCATCGTGTTTACTCTACCCGTCGAATCAAAAAAAGACGCACCCCAGGCAAGTTGTTCCTTACCTTCGTCAGGTATGGACTTTGGATAGCGGTAATCTTCTTGATTGGTCGATGGACTTTCGTTGGCCTTAGCAAACCCATTCGGCTATTGAAAGAGCAATATCAACAATCCCAAACTCTGACTCGCCAATTACAATCGATGAAAGCGGAACATAAGGTGCTCAAGCGGCGCCTAGCATATTTGCAGACCGAACAAGGTCAGATGCAAGAAGCGCGAAACTTGGGATTTGTGAAACCTGGCGAGATAGTTCTTATTCTCCCACCCGAACCTTCTTCTAAGCAAAAGAATTCTGCCTCGCATTAGGCACACCACAACGGAAGCAAAAAGGGGCACCGCAGTTTGGAAACATATTGGTACTGCGTTCGGTGCCCCAAATTTTCTATGATCTCCCTACCCTAGAGTTTCCTTGCCCAAATATTGCGGTAGCGTATCTTGTTGCCGTGGTCTTGTAGCATAAGTGGGCCTGGCTCAGCGAAATTATGGTCTATCTCGCCGCCAGTCGGCTCGTGGATCTCAAGGTCGTGGTGGATCCAAACTCCATTATGCAGCACAGATATTCTCGCGCATGCGATCTTGACGCCGCACTCATTAAACCGCGGTGCAATGAAGAAAATGTCATAGCTCTGCCACTCTTCTGGAGGTCTGCACGCATTTACCATGGGAGCCTTGGTCCGATAAATACCGCCGCAGTCATTGTGTTGAGAATCCAATCCGTAGGAGTCCAGCACTTGGACCTCATACCTGCCTTGCAGATATACTCCGCTGTTGGCACGCGCTTGACCTTTCGCATCTGGCATATGGGGAAGCCAAAATTCTATGTGAACTTGACAGTCCGTGAATAGCTCCTTAGTGCAAACGTCTCCCGTACCGGGAACAACTTCCACGTATCCATTTTCGACTTTCCACTCAGCGGGAGCATTTCTGTCTTCGCGCTTCACCCAACCCGAGAAATCCTTTCCGTCGAAAAGGACTATTGCATCAGCGGGTATACTCTCACTACCCCTAAAAAGAGGCTTATTAGAAGAACAGCAACAACAGTCCGACATAGCAAGACCTCCGTTTGCAAAATAGAAATCTAAAGTTCGAGTTCCCAATGCCAGGGTCAATTTCCTTCGGCTATTTCTGCAAATGGCAAGCCTAGTTTGCGAGAGGAGTTGACTGGTGCTATAATTCGGCTACTTCCGAATTAGGCGCACAAGGTCGAATCAATGGCGGCGAGAATACTATCCGCTGTGGTCGGAATCCCAATAGCCGCAGTGCTCATATTTTGGCCCGGAGGACTGCCATTCACTGTCGCAGTCGGGCTAGTTTCGGTAGTTGGCGCCAGCGAGTTCTATTCGCGGGTGCGAAAGATCGGTGCAAGGCCTATAGAATGGGCTGGCTTGGCTGCTGCAGTAACTTTTATAATCTCCGCTCGCAACTACCAAAATGAATCGAGTCAAGTTCCGATTCGCCTGGTCTTCACATCGCTGATACTCTTGTCTTTTGTGACGGAGCTACTTCGCACGCGTCGTGCTCCCATAGCCAATCTGGGCGCCACCGCACTGGGAGCAGTATATATCGGATGGTTACTGTCCCATGTGGTAATGCTACGCGGTATGAGCGAAAGGTGTATAGTGGGGTCTTTCGAATCGACTTCCGGTGCGTGGCTTGTGATGTTCGTCTTCTTGTGCACGTGGGCTTGCGACACTACCGCATATTTTGTGGGCAAATTCTACGGCAAGACTAAACTCGCGGCGAAACTCAGCCCTGGCAAAACGGTTGAAGGTTCTATCGCGGGTCTAGTAGGCTCTGTCATGATTGCAGCTATAACGGGAGCAGTAATTCGGTTACCCGCTGTACACTCGCTAGCTCTCGGCTTTATATTGGGCGTGCTGGCACAGGTAGGAGATCTTGCCGAATCGGCAATCAAGCGAGAGATAGGAATAAAAGATTTCGGCTCTATAATACCGGGGCATGGAGGGGTATTGGATCGTTTCGACAGCCTGTTATTTACCGGAACAGCCGCGTATTACTACACTGTGTACTTCCTCCAAAACTGGCCCTAGGGCAAGTAGTTCAAACCTCTATTTTTTAGCGGGCTCCTTTTGGCTTTCCTGCGACTGAGGATTTTGTGGTTCACTTTTGGAATCTGTTTTTTCCGCGCCATCACGAGGCGGAAGGTCCACATAAGCCGGGGTCGTAAAGTTATATCTAATGGGGTCTAGCCCCTCAGTTGAGATCGTAATAGAATATGCCACTTGTTTTCCGACTGCTTCCGCCTTTGCTGTCATAATGATCGGCACGTCCCCTAACGAGAGATACGTGCTGTTTCGCGCGCTAATAATTTTCGCCGCAAGCACCCACTGCTCTGGTGAAAGGGAATGAAGATCTAGACCCTCATTCGCGAAAAGCATCGCCCTTTGAGTTTCACTAAGCGCTCCGTAAAGCCTTAGGATATCTCTAGAGGAGAAATACAGCGGCATCAAGGTCGTCCGGCTCAAATCCTTTTCTGATGCAACGTTCATCCTAAATTGCTCGAATGTAAGATTAGCGATTTGCGCAAGATCATCAATATCTAGGGTACCAGTCTTCTTGAGCTTGTCACGCCATGCCTTAATTACGGCTTGTGGAATCATCGCGGCGCGTTTTTTGTACCACTTCTTGTCGCGAAACTCCAATACAGAACCGTGCTTCTCCCAATTGTAGGAATAACCAGTTGCGATAGCGTCCAAAATCTCCTTAAGCTCGATTTGTTCGTTTTTCAGCTGCAATAAACCGAGTGGCGTATCGTATCTGTCCGCAACTATCGACAACCCCGTGACCTTAGCTAGCTCCGCCAACACCTCTGGAAACTGGCGTTTCTGCGGGTTGAAAGTGTACTTTTCGTGCAGGGCGGGTTCGTCGGGATGTTCCGGTTCCGGATCGCCAGTGTCTGATTTTTTTAAATACTCTTGAATTGCCTTGGCTGCCTCCGATTCGATTTTTTGAAGCTGATCTTCGAGCGGTTTCTGTTCTTCTTCGCTGGTCAATATTGCTTTGCCGAAAAGTTGCGCAATAGAGGATTCTGGGTCCATAATCGGCAGATGCATCTGATCTTTTGGCAACTCTATCTGTACAATACCCAGCAAGAAATCCATACCGCGCATGTCCTGCACGTCCGCCAGATGTTTGTTTATGCTTATCGTAGTTTGGCTAAGCTTGTCTGATAAGTCGTCCGGGATACCTCTCTGAAGTCCAGTAATCTTTTTCTCAAACAGCCGAATGTTGCGCACTGATTGCACCAAAGCTGTCTGTGCCTCTGAAGATAATTCGCTCGCCGGGATTGAGAGCTCCTGCCCGTTCAAGAGGGCATCGTAAACCCCCGGCACTTGCCTGAACAACGAAACAATCGGCTGTAAGAGATTCTCCTTTGCAGCCACATAGAGAAATGGGTTCTCTTTCTTGAGTTTTTCTAACTCTGCCGGAGAAGCATTAGCTGCAGCCATATAGGATTCGAACGCCTTCGTTCTCTTCTCGATTATCCTCTTGCGAGCATCTTCCTCTTCTCGGATTCGTCGCGCTTCTGCTTCCTGCTTTGTTCTGCCACTCATATAGAAGCGGTAAGTATAGGCATTTGGCTCCCCTTCCTTAACCCATCTAAACTTCATCACACGCGCCATCGAGTTCATCAACTCGCGTAACGGCAGATCCTTAGCAAAGATGCACATCTTCACGTCCTGGCTCTCCCAATCTTTGCTGTTCTGACCCGCCCTGAAGACAATCCCGGTCTGCACGGTCAAGTCCTTAAGAATCTCAGCGACAGTTTTGTCTTTCGCTTCGTAGGTAACTTTTTGGTCCAGTCGTTCATCTTTCTCGATAACTGTCTCTTGGTTTGTGACTGTGCCGGGAGCGTTTGGGTCTACAGTGACTTTGCCCTCGGAAAATGCGACGCTCGCCACACAAAAGCTGAAAATTAGAATAGCAACGATGGCACGCATTTCGAATAATCCCCTCTCAAGTGTTAAAATGTAGTTCTCTCGCTAACCACGTATATCCTGCGCAGCCGGAGGTTCATTCTTGACAATGACATTTAGGGAACGGACAATCGCGATACTTGCTCATCAGCCGGTTGACAAAATTGTCTACCAACCGCGCATTGAGCATTGGTACGCCGTCAATAAGAATAATGGCACATTGCCGCCGCGTTATAAGGATATGTCGTTATTAGACGTTTACGATGACCTGCGCTGTTCCATAAGGACTTATCCTTGGTTTAACTGTTGCTTAAAGGCACAGGAGGACCCGCGCGTTAAGGTTGAAACGGTGACCCGGGACAACACCCGTATCACTCGCTGGGAAACGCCAGTCGGCACTATAGAATCACGCGTTACATTTACGAACCTAGCATCCCATACTGAGAAATACCCAGTTGCTAATTCGGATGATGCCAAGGTTATGGAGTACATCCTCCGCGGACGCACATGGAGTTTCGACTACGACCTATTTGAGCAGAATGATAAGCTGATAGGAGACCGAGCCGCACCTATGATCTATCTGCCCCGAGTGAACTTTCAAAGGTTGCTTATAGATATCATGGGCTTTGAACAGACGCTCTATGCTCTGTACGACGACAAGCCAACAGTGGACAAGCTCGTAAGAACCATAGATGAGACCGATGAGCAACTTTTGGAAGTGGTCTGCCAATCCCCTGTTCAACTAATCAACTACGGTGACAACCTGGACCATCATTTCGTCACTCCGCAGATTTATGAAGAATATATACTGCCCGCATATCTTGCCCGCTCAAATAAACTGCATGCCGCCGGGAAATACACGTTTGCGCATTGGGACGGGTATATAAAAAATCTGTTGCCCTACGCCCAAAAATCAGGACTCGATGGGATAGAAGCACTTACTCCCGTGCCGCAGGGAGATGTCACGATAGAGGAAATCAAAGAGGCGCTGGGGGACGTCGTACTCCTTGACGGGATTCCGATGACATGTTTCCTTCCACACGAACCTCTAGAAGACTTGATTGCTCAGACACACAAGATAATTGATATGTTCTCCCCAAACCTGATACTTGGTGTTTCGGACGAGCCGTCACCTGTTTGCGATATTGAGCGTGTCCGGCTGGTAGCGGAGATTGTAAACGACCTTCCTCCGCGCGAAGAAGATTGAGCTTGCAAAAGGACTCGCGTAAATTGGCAAGGACGTTACTACTTACATCACTAGTACTGGCACCGATCATCGGCGGAGGGTTCGACGAACTTCCCACCGCGTTGATTGAGTTGCTGGTACTTGCCTCCGCGGCGATACTGATACACCGCGAACATAAGCTGCATCTGCCAAGACTGCCATCACTAGTTTCTGGGGTTGTGTTCTTCGTGCTTGTTTGTGTTTCGAGTCTGTTCACCGAAAACTGGTACGCCACTGGCAAATCGCTTTTGTATGTTAGCTGCTTGTTGCTAGGTTATTGCGCTGCGGTTGTACTTTTCAAATCGGATGAATGGGCAGCTGTTGCCGTGTGGGCAACGGTTGTAACTGCGCTCGGGATTTCGCTTTTCGGTATTCGCGACTACGCGATAGGCACAGGGGGTGGTGCAAAGTTTTGGAATGCCTTGGTTCACGGCAAGGAACTCTGGCGGCTATTCGGGACTTTTGTCAACCCAAGCTTTTTCGCCGGATATCTGGTCCTCACAATACCGACAAGCCTTGGCGCGTATCTTTGCTCGGCACGGCTAGTCGGGTCCTTTATCGCTGGTCTGGGGGTTGTATTGGAGCTTGCTGCGCTGTTACTCACTGGAACTAAACTTGCAGCTTTGGCATTAGCTGTAGCAATGCTGATAATGTTTACGCTCATCTTCATCAGACGGCTCTTGGATAAGCGCAGACTGGTTAGACTCATAATAATCGCGGTAATCCTCGTGCCGTGCATTGTTGTGTTTTCGGCACCTTTGGAAGAACGCGTCCGAGAAGCAGAGGCAGGCGGTGCCCAAGTCCATTCCACAAAATTCCGCCTTTATGTTTGGCGGTCTACGCTTGAGATGATTCGAGATCATCCGCTTGTGGGTCTTGGACCTGGAACTTTCGAGTTTGCATACCCAAGATATGCTATAGCTGGTCCGACCAAGCACGCGCACCAATTGTATCTGCAAGTCGGCGCTGAAGTAGGCTTGCCGGCTTTAGTGATGTTCATCATCGCACTACTTGCTATTGTAAAAGGCTACTTTGATACGCTGCGGCACGATCGAGTCGGTGTGGATTTGGAACAGCAAAGTAAAGCCAACAAGTCGAACCGGCCGATCGGCTGCGTATATGGGTTTGCAGAATGGCGACTTTTGGAGTGTGGCCTTTTCTCTGCGTTTGTCGGTTGCTGCGTCCGGAACTTGGCAGATTCGGACTGGCTGTCGATTGGAATTGCACTACCGACAGCAATTATGACAGGACTGCTGGGGAGACGGTCTGGGAAAATGTATCCCAATCTCTCCTTTGGTAGGCAGATCCGGGGTATTGCGTTGGGAATCATACTGATATTTGCACTTATGGCGGTTTCCATTGGATTAGGCGACTACGAAGCCCCGGATGAACAAGTTACAATATATCCCACTGCAGATGTTAAATCGTGGCGTGACCGATATCACTGGGCAGTGCTAGTCAATCCGTTAAACCCGCAATTTAGACGGGAATATGCAAAGTGCCTCGTACTAGCAGATGCTTCTGATGCGCAACTGGCAGAAAAACAGCTTGCTGTGGCAATTAGAATAGCTCCCACCGATGCAGCAAACTATTTTGTACGGGGACTGTTGGCACAATTTACTGGAAATCCTCGAGAGGCAACCAGGTGGTTCAAGCAAGCGCTGAGGTTTAACCCAAATTCGACCCAGATTGTTTGTCAGCTCGCTCTCACCTACAAGAAGCTTGATGACACAAAGGGCTACGAATCTGCCCTAAGACGGCTGATCGAAATCGAAAAGAGCGATTACGAACGCGTGAAAGGCGTGCCGGAACTAGTGGACATTAATTATGTCTATGCACACATGTACTTTGGCGAAAAGTTTCTTAGTGAAAGAAAATATGCGCAAGCAGCAGCTGAGTTCAGAGCGGCGGTTGATCGACTGGAACGATGGCGATCCCAGAAAAGCATCATCCGAATGCAGCGCGCACTCGGAATGCTAACGGAAAGAGACGAAAAAAAGGTTCTACAACATCTTTACGAAGCCTATCTTCGGTTGTCCAATGCTTACAGATTATTGGGCAAACCGAAACTCGCACAGTGGGCAGCCCACAAAGCGCACTCACTACAGCCGTGGTAAACCGTTTCTTAGAAACTGTCGGTTCTACGCATATTTTTCAGCAGCTTCGATAGCCATACGCGTCCAAACGTGCAGTCTGTCAGGATGTCCCGCCAAGGTTTGTAGTTCGCGAAGAACAACTTGATAATAGCAGCCCTGAAGCTTTCGCATACCTTCCTCTAAGTGTTTTTGGATTCTATCGAGCTCTGTGTCTTTGGCGAAGACTACGTCGCTAGCTTTTTGCCTCCACATTATGGTATAGCTAGTGCCACATTTCTCTATCACCTTGTCGCGATCGGTCCACGCACTTGAGACGAAGATGCGTAAGTTAGGAATGCTCAACACTCCGTCGATCTTGTCTGTCAGATCATCACAACATCCGTAGGACACCAAACCGAACCTCATAAGCACGGGCAGCTGATATTGAAGCGCAAACTCTTCCCACATTCGAGGCGAAATCCTGTCAAATTCCTGGTTATTTGCGTGACCCCAGAGATTCGCGTATGTCAAATGACCATCTTTAGGCTCGGGACCGATAGGCTCACTTTCGTACATAGGTCCTATCCCATTGAACGTCAGTAAACCCGTAGCTTCCATCTGGTCCATGACGCTGAGGGTAACATCACGCACGTACGCCATTAGCCTGTGGACAAGTTCTGGCTGCAGCGCCATATCCATAAGTAGCTCGGTCAGCCCCCTCAACTCAGCAGCTTGTGTCTCTAACGTAGGGTTAACATTTGGGCCACAAGTGAGCCTGACCGGTAGAATATCGCCAATTAGATCATGTGCCCTGGACAGCGCCTCCTTGGTTCTTTTTTCGTCGTAGGTATATACAGGAATTTGTAGGAGATCAAAGTCAGCCTCGGTCTTCAGCGGGGGATCATAAGCCCACGCTCCGCCTGCGACGCCCGGGTCGTGCTTTTTTATATCCACACCCCAAACGTTGGGAGGATCAACATTAAATATTGCAGGCACTGCCCAAAAGCTCTGCACGGGAGTATCATCGCCAATTCCTTGCTTAATCAGGATCTGCCGCAACTCGCGCTCAAACTGCCTTAGATACGGATCCGAACACTGCAGCGCCTCGTCCGGCAACAGTTCTGTCCAGCAACCCACCGGACAACACCACACCGGCGCTCGGTCGGGCTTTCGAAGCGCATTTACATCCCGCCACCGTTTCTTTCTCTTTTCATTCTCTGGTGATGCTGCATTCTCCGCAACGTTTCGCGCAAGTCGCCTTACGTAATCGTGCTCCTCAGCATATGTCATCCCACTACTCCACTGCCCTTGTAGGTTATCAAATCATTTGTGCCTTGCAGATCTTATGATAGAAACAATAAGCCAAACTCCGAAAACGCTTGCAAGCACATATCCCAACAACCCCAATGATGGTATTCCTAGCCAGCCGGGCATAGGTCCGCCCGAAGTAGCCACTATAAGCGAGGACCCCACAATTATAGCAGCCACTATCAGTGCAATCGCGATGCGATTGGAAGAAGCCCGAAGGGATTCGGTCACCTCATCCAAACCCTCGTGTTTGAATTCAATACGTAAATGTCCCTCCACCGCCTTCCGCATCAACCGAGATAACTGCTCCGGCAAACTCACCAGCAAGCCTCGGGTTGCAACCAAAGCTCTATACAACTCAGCAACCGACCCTTCGAACACAAGCTCTTTACGTACCGCTTTCCCGACATATCCTCGCGCGATTTCGGTGAAATTCACATTGGGATCCAACCGCCGGCAGATACCATCGATGCTAGCTAACACCTTCCCCAACACCGCAAAATTTGCTGGCAATCTCACCCTGTGCTTGGCAGACACGCCCAACACCAGCTTCAGAAGCTGACCAATATTGATTGCGCGCGCTGGCATTCCATAGTAGGCGCGCAGGACCCTATCGAGGTCACTTGTTAGACGTCTAACATCTACCTCTTCGTCTGCAATGCCCAAAAAAAGGATCTCGTCCGCAAGGGCTCGCACATCTTGCTGTTCGAAAGCTATTAGCATTCGCACAATTCCAGCCTTGGTTTCGGGATCCATCCGTCCTACTTGACCGCAGTCAACCAGCTGGATCGTTCCGTCCGAGGTAACGAGGATATTGCCAGGATGAGGATCCGCATGGAAGAACCCGTCCACGAAAATTTGTTCAACGAACAGTGACGCAAGCCTCTTCGCGAGATCTGTAGGATCAGGACCGGGTCCTTGTTTGTTCCCAACTTCCGTGATCTTAGTTCCTTCGAGCATTTCGAGTGTCAAAACGCGCTTGGTGGTATACTGCCAATAAACCAGAGGTACCTTTACCCGCTTGTGCCTGGAAAGCACTTCTCGTAGTCGGTCGGTATTTCTCGCCTCGCGGGTGTAGTCCAGTTCCTCCCGTAATATAGCAGCGAATTCATCAACAAGCTCAGTAAGACCATAGGTTCTCGCGCGTTCCCAGTGGTGTTCTACGAACTGGACCCTCTTATATATGATCTCGATATCAGTTTCGATTTGTTCTTCAATCCCGGGCCTTTGCACTTTCACTATCACCGAGGTGCCATCACTGAGTTTAGCGCGATGAACCTGTGCAAGCGAGGCTGCAGCGAGTGGCGTCGGCTCGAACTCTGGGAAGACCTGGTACGCAGGAGCTCCGAACTCGGCTTCGATAACGGCATAAACTTTTTCAATAGGCAGCGTCGGCGCAGTATCCTGCAGTTTCTCGAGTTCTGAAATGTAGGATTGGGGAAGAATATCCGGTCGCGTGGAAAGTATCTGTCCGAGTTTAATAAAGGTTGGACCCAGCTCTTCGAGGACTTCGCGTAGGTGTGTGGGCGCGTCGACATCCAGACTTTTCCACACGCGTCTGCCTAGGTGGTGTGAGAGTCCAATCCTATGAACAAACCATCCCCACCCGTGCTTTGCTAGTACGGACGCTATTTCTCTGTATCGACGTATATGCCGTCGGCTTTTCTCAAGAACCAATCAGTTTTCACCCTCAGCGCTAGCCTCGCACTTCTCTTCCGAACGCATCACCCCCAGCTTCTCCTCAAGCGTCGCTATGCGTCGTTCGAGCTCTTCCACACGTGCTGCATGTGCCGCTCCAGCCTGCTCCAGTATTTTCGACGCTTGTTCTCGCATCCAATTCTGGATTGCGCTCTTTTCTTCCTCGGCTCGCTTGGTCATTTCATCCACAAACTTACGAGCCTCTTCAGTAGTCATTTCTCCGCGCGACACCATTTCATCGGCAAGACGCTTGAGCTCCTCCACACAAAGTGCACATGCCCCCAAGCCAAGCGCAAAAGTCTTTTTCAGCACGTCAACCATCTTCATCTTAAACACCTCCTCTAGGCAAAACGGTTATACTCCCATGTCCATCGCTCAGCACAACGACTAAACCACCGTCCTGGCTTATAAGTCCCTATGCCATGAAACCCGAGCAAGCTTTGTATCTTCCGACCACTTATACTCTATCGTTCCGCTGTAGGACTTGTGAAGAGCCTTGCCGATCCGCTGAGCAAGTTTCTCGTTAGTGGTCGTGATCTCGATAACTCCGTCGCCATATTCTAGACTCATTATTCTCTCCAAGGGGTTCAATCCCATGGCTTTTATGGCTTCGTTACGGATCAGATTCAGGATTTCCTCTTCGTGATCCCAAAAGAAGCTTCCTGTTATCTGAAGTACCCCTCCCGGAACGTGATCCTGAATCTTGCGGCAAGCCGGGCAGAGAGTCTTATGGTGAACTTCGTTATTGCGGTGTTCTCCCTTGCGTATTGGAAGCTGATAATCTGCCGACACGTGCCAATGCCCTTCGTGAGCTACGCTACCGCACAAATCACATGTGGTTCCATCTGGAATGTGCTCTTCCGGGATATATGGGTCATCGAAGTCTTGAATGTTTCTTCTAATGTGGACAGGTTCTTTAGAAGAAGAGGAATGGTTGCCCGAACGTTCCTTGGTCAAAGCCTCTTACCTCCTTTCCAATAGAGACGTTGCTCTTGTATTTCGCTATACGCAGGATCCCGCTTGTTCATTACCCCGTCGCTGGAGAACGCTAAACAGTCACCAAGAGTAAACTGCTACCATCCCCTCGCAGAAGACAACAACGACCAACCAATGATAACCAACAAAAACAGCACAATCGATAGCCACGCATATTTTAGCGGTAATAATATCAGCGAAATGCACAAAACACCCAATCCGAAAATCAGTATCAAATAATAGCGGGTTCTGGCGCCTCGCCCGCCCATCAAGATTCTCAGCAAGGGGCTTTGAACGGGCAACTCGGCTCCGCATCGGGAACAAACCCGCTCTCCAGGTTGGTTCTCCGCCATGCACCATCTGCAAATGGGCTTAGTCGAATCACGGATGTGGCGCTCCTTTATCCACCGATCCAGGCTATGCTGGGCTTCGATACCAGCTCCCATAGCTACTGCCACTTGCATCTCGTCTATGGCACGGTCAAGTTCGCCAAGCTCATACAAGGCACGCGCCAAACATTCTCGAGCACCTGTATTTCGCGGATCGAAGGTAATTGCGCGGATATATTCTTCGCACTGTCTTTTGAGATAAGCCTTCAGCCCGCCAACCCTATGAGCATAAACTAGATATATGCCGGTAGCGATCAGCGGCACAAAAGCAAGGAGAAACTCATAAACGTTGCGTGCAGAAAAAAGCCCAATGATTAATCCACCGAATAGAACTACCAGAATGAGCCCATCCGAAGCCTCGATAACGCCTTCAGCCCACCAATGGAGCACAGCGATCAAAAGAGCGGTCGCAAGGAAGATACCGATGAGGAGCATTTTGTCTGACTTCGATTGTTCTGAGTTACTCGGTTTGGGTACGCTTCTTGATTGGCGATATATCGATTCTCACTGTTGCCTGCGAAAGCGACGAATCTACCTGTTGCGAGGTGACGTTTGTTTTATTGCTCAAGAATGCGATCTCGCACTCGGCGTGGGATTTCAAAAGACGCCCTCCTTCTATTGAGAATGTGCTCTCAGCAGTCGCTTTGAATTTGGCTCTGGGACCGCGTTCGGAGGCTTCAGGTAAACGCACAATCTCCTGCTTGACAACAGCCGCCTTGACGCCGTCAACCTCAATCTCTCGAATTATCGCGTTGGTAAATTCGTAACTCTCTCTAAGAGCTGGGATTCGAACGGTATATGACCATCTCTCGCCTAAGTTGCGCGGCTCAGCCGCACCCGGAAGGTAGAAAAGGATGATGTGGTTCGCATAATTGATTCCCGGAATGCTTTCCGCAAGTCGCTCTTCCGGCATGCCAAATATATCGCTTATTCGCCACTCCCTGTCCACAAGTACAGTCAGTTTGGGATAAAGGCTGGGAGCGAGTTCGAGCTTGCCGCCGTCGGTAGCTACATTCCCCTTGAGCAGTGTTATTTCTACAGGCAGAAGCCCATCACCCTCTCGCCTACCGTACCTGTGTCGGACCTCTAAATGGAAAGAAGCATTCAATTCGACCGGATTAGGCGAATCGGAAGGAATCGCTTTGCCAGAAATGACGGCGTCAATGTTGTAATCTCGCACTTCCCTAGGTGCGAACGAAGTTTTGATCGCGACTTTGGAGCCTTCCGCTGGAGTATCACTCGCACAAGCAACAACCCTCAATTGTAAAAGCAGCACAACCACCAAGTAAAAGCGGAGCCGCCGGTGCTTCATTCAATTATCCTCTCGCGAATCTCCCCATTCCTTGCGCCGACATGATACCCTTGCTATCGGGCTTGGTCAAGCGCCTCAACCACGAAACAATCTAAGCTTATCTGACATTGGATGCCGAAGCCTGCGCAGCGCATGTTTTCAGAGGGGAAAGCCTGGGTATTGTGATAGCATAGTTTGTGGCGTTGAGGGGATGTTATGGAAGAGAAAATCGGTCGTGTAACTCATTATTTCAGCAAATTGGGTGTTGCGGCGATTGAAATCCAACATGGCAAACTGTGCCGAGGAGATCGAATACATATAGTGGGGCATACGACGGACCTAGAGCAGGTAGTTGACTCCATGGAAATCGATCGCCACCCTATAGACGAAGCCGGCGAAGGTCAAAGTGTGGGAATCAGAGTAGACGATCACGTCCGTGAGCACGACGACGTGTACAAGGTGCTCTAACTGAACAGCAGATCTTCCTCCCCCAGACTCATTCTGCTGGCGACGGTCGAGTGGGCTTGCAGTAGATGAATTAAGCTGGTATATTAGTATAGTTGTGTAAGAGTCAGCAGAACGTACTGGGGGTGAAATTCTAGTTGCCGAATATCAAGTCAGTAATAAAAGACGTCAAAAAGTCTCGTGAACGGCGGTTGCGCAACGTATCGACGAAATCGCGCATCAAGACACTTACTAAGAAGACCAAGGCGGCCATCGATGCTGGTGCTGAAAATGTTGCTGCCCTACTTAGTGAAACGGTAAGCGTCATAGACAAAGCCGCCAAGCGAGGTATCATACATCCGAATGCTGCAGCAAGGCGAAAATCCAAGCTCATGAAATACGCGAACCGGGCTGCAGCGAGCGGGTAATAACAAGCACAAGCCAATAAAACACATTCTGGATTTGTAGATAAGAGATTTGTGGGGTGGAAAGCGAACGCGCTGGATTACTCGCTTTCCACTTTTGCCTTGATATGGTGACCAAGGAAGACATTATAAAAGGTCTTCGCACGCTGGGACTTCGCCCTGGTGACGGTGTGGTTGTTCATAGTTCGCTTTCCAGTTTCGGCAGAGTAGAAGGTGGAGCGGACACCGTCGTAGATGCCATCCTCGAAGTTATCGGACCTGAAGGAACACTGGTCGTTCCCACTTTCAACTACGAACCCGAAGTTTTCGACCCGCAGGAAACACCTTCAGTCGTAGGCGCCATAACAGAAGCTGTTCGAAAGCGCCCCAATGCCATTCGCAGTAAACACCCGACGCATTCGGTTGCTGCTATCGGCAGACTTGCTGATGTGATAGTTGAGGATCACGAGAAAGTACATCCCTTTGGGAGAGGCTCGGCGTTGTTCAAACTATTGCAGGCGAACGGGAAGATTTTGCAGCTGGGCACGGATATGACCACATGTTCAATGGTACACGTCGCAGAAGAAATAGCTGAGGTGCCTTATCTGGACAGGCAACGCAACGTAGCTATCAAGTTGCCCAATGGTCAGACTGTGCGAAGATGGGTAAGAAGACCGGGTTGTAGCCAGGGCTTTGGAGTTTTGGAGGATGTTTTGCGCGAGCGGGGTCAGCTAATTGAAACAACCATTGGCAAGTGTAGGGCACGAATGTGTAAGGCGCGCGATCTGGTGCAGGCGGCTTTAGACATGCTGCGGACTGATCCCGAATCTCTGCTGTGTAAAAGGCCCGAGTGCGGAAGTTGCGCCGAGGCGCGCGCAATGATAGCAGCCCGACAGACTGAGGCGCAGGACAGAGAAGTCACCGAACTGTCGGAACAAGAGGAGCAGACAATACGGCTGATAGAAAAGAAATTCGAGGACGTGACTATCGAACCATTTGAAATAGCAAAAGGTGACCATCAGCCGAACTGATACTCGTGTGGGCAAAACCGCAAAGGAGGAGAGTACAATGCCGAACAAGATCAAGATAACCGCTGGTTCAGTAACGCAAACAGCGACACTAAACGACAGCAGCTGTGCAAAACAGATTTATGACGCTCTACCCTTGGAAGCCCGAGCTAATACGTGGGGCGATGAAATATACTTTGGTATTCCAGTGAAGTGCACAGCCGAGAATCCTCAGGAAACAGTCGAGCTGGGAGATCTCGGTTACTGGCTTGAGGGAAGCTGTTTCTGCATATTCTTCGGACCAACTCCCGTAAGCCGCGGAAACGAAATCCGACCTGCAAGCGCAGTAGAGGTATTTGGTAAGCTAGACGGAGACCCCAAAGAATTCAAAAAGGTGAGGTCGGGCGAGAAGGTCGTTATCGAAAAGGCCTAGGTAGTGTTGTTAGCTACCTCGGTAAACATAGATCAGTAGTAACGCCTTGCCCCCGGGTAGACTATGGGCCACTCTCGGCAATTATTCCAGGGTCTACCCGGATAGTTTTCCGCCTTGAACTCAGATATATCCATCCGCTTCACGTGTAGGTCGCAGAACAAGACATTGGGACCATTGTGGCGTACGCGAGGCGCACGATTCTGCCCCCTGACCACTATGTCTGCATAGCGAACACGATTCATGCCGCTGGGCAGGTGATCCACATCGGGCATGAAGTCCGAATCATTCCAGTCGTGGACAAGCGGCTGATAGTTGCAGTCGGCAACCAGGAGAACGTATTGAGGAGATTTGAGAGCACTTTCGCGTGCGAACGCAGTACCATGGTACCAAGCATAGTTTATGTATTCGTTGTAACCATACCCGATGGCAATATTTCGTCCATCTATGGTAATGGGCCAGGCAGCAGTCGCACCTGGACAGCTCACGACACCAAAGTTGCCCTTGATGTAGCTTTTAATCCAACCGACCCAACTAGCATGATACAGCGGTGGCGCATTGTATTGGGATGACGCAGGATAGCAGCCATTGTAGTCGTCCATATATAGCTTGATCGCGTAGCCCAGCTGTTTTAGATTACCTGCGCACGAAGCTCGTCTGGCTGCCACTCTCGCCTCAGAGAATATGGGGAACAGTATAGCTGCAAGGATGGCGATAATAGCTATAACTACGAGAAGCTCAATAAGAGTAAAACCTTTCCTTCGCGCTGACATCGACTATCTCTCCTTTTCTCTGACTTCGGAGGGCAATTGCTCGGATCACTGGAACAAATACCGCCGATTCGCCTCTACTAGTGAAGATACCGCATCTTGCAGTCGTTGTCAAGGCATAACTGTATAAGCCAATAACTTTCTTAGCTGAGGAACCGAAATATTTCCTGCGTTATCATGCTCGAAAAATGCGCCTGTGGGTTGATGCATATGGTCTTTGTTGGCTGAACCAATACTTGCAGGGTCGTCAAGTCTGTGCAAGGTACGATCAGGCGGGATTGACGACAGCGAGGTCCAGCATTCCCAGAGTCACCAGGGTACGGAGCCTTTGTAACCCAGTATAAATACCTGAATTTGCATACACCAGTTGACACAAGCAAAAATGTGGGGATATGATGCGATGGTAGTATGTTTTCCGCCTAGTCACGGCACCATAGATGTAGTTGGCAAAAAAATGACCACATAGAGTGCCGAGGTGGAGTGTATCTTGGTCGACAGGAAAGGAGGGAGGAAAGATGAGAGGACTTGTCGGGATCGCGTGTCTGGGGTTTTTGCTTGCCTCAATAGCCGCAACAGCTGGTCCACTGATGAACGGTAGCTTCGAAGAACCGGTCTTGCCAGCCGATGGACGCTACGACAACACAGTGCCAACCGGCTGGACCGTGTACACGGATCAGACCTGCAACCCGCAGATGCTGCGATACGCATCCGGAACCGCACTGGTACCCGACGGCGTGCAGTACGCCCAGATTCAGACGTTGGCTGGAGTTGCCGGAACCTACGCGGGGTTCTATCAGACGTTCGATGTCGTTCCCGGAGCTCCTTACATCATCAGTGGCTGGTTCAGACCTTTGTCTGGAACGTCGGTAGCTCGAGTCGGGATCGATCTATCTGGCGGCACGACCAGACCCAGCGAATGGGGAGCTATGTTAGATGGTGCCGTATCCCAAGTATGGACCGAGTTCAGTTTTGAAACGACTGCTACCGGACCAGCTATGACGATTTTCCTCGATCATACGCAGACGGGCACCAAGAGTGGACGTGCCACAGCGTTTGATGGTATTAGGGTCACAGTTGTGCCTGAACCCAGCGGTCTGGTTACGGTGTTTGGAAGCTTCGCGGGACTACTTGGTTTGGGCTTGCGTCGGCGCAAATAAAATAAAGAGTAGCGAGAATGGATAAGTTTTAGGGGCGCAGCTTAGCGCCCCTTTTTCGATTCCAGCACCTCGAAAGCGGAGTCAACTAGTTCTGTCATCCCGCAGGACACACAGATGGAGCACCGCGCATAGCTCTTATCTTCCGCGTAAGAGCAGGAACGATTTGGAAAAGGTCACCTACGAAGCCATAATCAGCAATATCAAAGATCGGTGCATTCGGATCCTTGTTTATTGCAATAATCACATCGGAACTCTTCATGCCGACCTGGTGCTGCACGGCGCCGCTGATTCCGCACGCAATGTAAACCTTTGGACAAACTGTCTTGCCGGTCTGTCCAACCTGGTGAGCATAGGAAATCCAACCGGCGTCTACTGCAGCTCGGCTAGCACCTATCGCCGCACCTAGTTCGTCAGCAAGTTCGCGCAGTATGGCGAAATTCTCCGATCCGCCTAACCCACGACCGCCTGACACGATGATATCGGCATCAGCAAGGTTAATCTTTTCCCCAACTTCCTCGATGAAGTCGAGTACCTTGCTACGCGATGCGAACAAGGCAGGTCGAGGCTCCAATCGAACAATCTCAGCCTTACCGGATTCTCGTTTACAGGGCATTGGAAAAACTTTATGCCGTACCGTAGCCATCTGTGGTCTGGTGTAACGACAAAGTATGGTCGCCATTATGTTGCCGCCATAAGCGGGACGAGTCTGGTAAAGAAGACCGTCTTCCCCGATCTCAAGCCCCGTGCAATCCGCTGTCAGCCCGGTATATAGCTTGATCGCAACCCCGGACATAAAGCTGCGGCCAGTGGTGGTGGCACCAGCAAGAAAGATTTCAGGTTTCAACTGACGCGTGACATCGGTCAACACTCGGCAGTATCTCTCTGCGTCATAAACAGCCAGCTCTGGCGCCTCGTAAACATACACCTTGTCAACTGGGTATGATGCGATCTCTTCGACAGCGGAACTTAAGTTGTGACCCAAGATTACAACTGCTAGCTCAGTCTTGCGTGCGTCAGCAAGCTTTCGTCCGACTCCGATAAGCTCAAAAACCACGGGAGCAACTTTGCCTTCCCGCTGTTCGCCAAATATCCAAACACCGCGGTAGCTGTCAAGGTCATCGACCGGTTGCCTATCGATATCGATGGAAATCGCCTTAAACCGACAGGCTGCAACACAGGCTCCACACATTGTGCAGCCTTCAACGGTAATGGTGGCGAGTTTGTCTTTTATCTCGATAACGTTATGTGGGCAACTTTTGACACACAACCCACAACCGTTACATTTTGCCGGGTCAACGTATATCGACACTACACCACCTCCAGGCACTTTAACACTTCATACAACTTCTCAGCCAACTCATCTGGCTCGCCCTCGTATTTCGCACCACCCGACCGACAAGGCGGAGTCATCACCTTGATAACTTGTGTGGGCGAGCCTCGCAAGCCTATCTTCTCAGGATCAGCACCTATATCCTCGGGTCCCCACACCGGTATCTGCGCCTTCTTAGCGTTCATTTTTCCGCGCAGCGATGGTGTTCGCGGCTCATTGATCTCCTTAACTACGGTGAGGACCGCGGGCAATGACACCTCAACTACTTCGTAGCCATCCTCGATCAACCTCCTGGCTACGAGCTTCCGGTTATCTATGGAATCAATTTTGGCAACGTAAGCAGCCTGCGCATAGTCAAGATGCGCAGCGATGCCCGGACCGACCTGTCCAGTGTCGCCATCTATTGCCTGCATTCCACAAAATACCAGATCCGGATTGAGCTTTTGTAGCGCTTTCGCCAAAGTGTACGAAGTGCACCACGTGTCAGCCCCAGCGAAAGCCTTGTCCGAAAGCAGAATGGCCTCGTCCGCACCTAAGGATATTGCTTCGCGCAGTGCTTCCTCCGCCCACGGCGGTCCCATAGAGATGGCAATCACTGTCGACGGATCTCCCTCCGCACTCCTGCGCTCTTTTGTGCGAACCGCTTCTTCTAAAGCATAGAGATCGAAAGGGTTTATCTGGTTTTCAATCCCCTCTCGAACAAGCGTATTCGTCTCAGGATCTATCTTGACGTCAGTTGTAGCTGGAACCTGTTTTATGCAAACACAGATTTTCAACTCTATACCCCTCTATGCTGATTTTGAATTTGTTTTACTCTAAGCCAGTAGATCGACAGCCTCTCGCGACTTAGCAGACTCGTATGCGGCAAGGGCTACCTCTAGTGCCTTGATACCGTCTTCGCCTGTTATCTCGACCGGTTTACCCTCGGCAATTGACCGGGCAAACGAGTCGATAAGTGCCAAATTCACGTCATCGCCCCAATATTCATATGTGTGTCTGCCGGTTTTGTCCGAGTAGATGTCGATTTTCTGAGCAAACATCTCCATCTTCGCCACGCCATCTGTGCCAATGACTTCCAGATTTACATTGCCCCAAAAAGGATAACTCTTAGGACGCGACCAACTCGAGTCAATACTTGCGAAGACGTTGTTGGTAAAATCGATAGTAATCACGCCTGTGTCGTCGAAATCTCCACCAAAAAGGCGATTATCGACTTCTGCATACACCCGTGCAGGCTCAGCCTTTGTTAGCACCCTCATTAGATCAACCAAATGGACTGTGTGGTCAATGACCGCACCCCCACCTGCAAGTTTCGTGTCCGTAAACCAGCCGCCCGGACATTGACCCTGATTTGTGCCCTTCATAGCCAGCAGTTTGCCTAAGGCGCCTGACTCCACGGTCTCGCACAGCCGTTTGAATGCTGGATGAAACCGGCAGGGGAAAGCCATCATGAACTTGATCTTGCTGCGCCTAACCACCTCGACAATTGCTTCTGCGTCTTGTTTGGTAGTTGCCAACGGTTTCTCACACAAAACATGCTTTTCGCTCTGCGCTGCCAAGACTACGTGCCTCCGATGATTCGCGTTCTCGCTCGTGACAATTACAGCGTCAATATCAGAAGCCAACATTTCCTCGTAAGAATCAAATGCTCGAACCCCATATTGCTTCGCCATCTGTTTCGCACGCGATTCGTCATCGTCTGCTATTCCGACAAACTCCACGTTCGGTAGCTTTTTCAGACACGCGGCATACCCGTGAGCGTGCATATGAGCGAAGCTCATTATTCCTATCTTGATGAGTTTCCCCTTCTCCATTTTTTCGTCTCCTAGGCTAAAGCAACTGGCTGACCTGTGCTGATAGATCTCAGCGCAGCCTCTCCAATACGAACAGCCTCCATTCCATCTTCTGCAGACACTTCAGGTCGGCAACCGGATTCAAGACAGTTTACAAGGTGTTCAAGTTCCAAATAATATGGACTTTGCGAAACCGGGCTCTCTGGAACTGTCACTCCAGCCTTCTGCTCACCCTTTGCTTTGAGTTCAATAGTTAGGGGTACCGACTCCGTGCTCGAGTAGCTCAGCAAGCCCTCGGTGCCGGCGACCTCCACCGTCGCCACAAAACCGCCGGGTCTTGCCCAATTGCCTTCCACGTGGGCTATTACTCCGCTTTCGAATCTTAGCGTCACGAGGGCATAATCAGTCAATGGAATATTGCGTTCGTAAAGCCCTCTGGCATATACGCACTTAACCTTTCCAAAGCACCAACGTAGCCAGTCGTAGTCGTGAATTATCATATCGAGTACGACACCGCCGCTGTTCTTCATGTCCGCAAACCAATCGTCGGTACCGCGCGGGTAAGCACTGCAGCGGCTCGTACGAGCAACTACCGGAGTTCCAATGGCACCAGACACGATCAGGTCGTGCATTTTCCTAAACTCCGGAAACCATCGCAGGACCTGTGCGGGAAACAACACCACGCCCGCCTCCTCGCAAAGTCGCAGAGCTTCCATTGCTTGTCCCGTCGTGCGAGTCAAGGGCTTTTCACAGCAAATGTTCTTGCCAGCAGCAGCTGCAGCCTTGATATAGTCAAAGTGGGTATGAGTAGGCGTACAGATATCAACGAGATCAACATCCACGTCGGTCAAAAGCGACTTGACGTTATCAAAAGCCCTTACTGAGTATTTGTCCGCGAGCCTTTGCGCAGCCTCAAGCTTTGTATCACAAATAGCAACGAGTTCTGCATTGGGCATCTGGACGTAAGCGTCGGCGTGAACACGCCCCATTGTGCCCGCTCCCACAACTGCTACTCTTTGCATCTTATCCAGCCCCCCTGAACACGCGTCTCATACGCTCTCCGGTATGGCGAACAACCACATCAGGTAAAGTCTCATAAGCGCTAATTTCGGCTGTTACTACGTCGTCATATCCAATCTCGGACAAAGCATTCTTAAGGGCGCGCCAGTTCAAATCGCCCTCGAGCAGGTTAGTGAAGCCATGCACGTTTCCGACACTCGTGCGGAAATCTTTCACGTGCACCTTAAAAATCCTTTTTCCCAGAATGCGCACCCACTGTTCGGGATAACCATTCACAACCACGTTGCCGGCGTCAAAATAAGCTCCCACAAACGAGCTACCGACCGCGTCTATGAAATCTCGCATCTCGAGCGGAGATAGCAAGAACTTGTTCCATACGTTTTCGACGCCTATCCGAACCCCGAGTTCCTCAGCCGTTACAGCCAGCTCCTTCAGAGCTTCGAGAGCCCTTTCGTACGCGACATCATACGGGACATCCTCTGTCACAATACCAGGAACGACAAGAACTGTATCTACTCCCATCCAATCTGCTATCTGCAAACTTCTACGGACAATCTCTTTCCCTCGCTCGACAATAGCAGGATCGTTTGATGTAAGAGGATATCGCCACAGCAGACCAGTACAAAGACTTCTGACCTCCAGGCTTATGTTTTCAGCCATATACCTCAGACGATCAGCGGCGTCCGCATCCGTCTCCAAAGTCAAGTAGCCTTCCTCGGCAATGTTCAACTCAACACAATCAAAACCAGCTCGCTTAGCTAGTCGAAAGCCTTGGGCAATCGTCATGTTTTGTGGAAAAGCCCAAGCATTGATTCCCACCTTCACAATACTTCACCCCCATTTACTACTACTATCAAAGGCTTGCCCAGCACCCCCGCTTGCTGGGCAGCCATATATCGCTGTCAGAAATACCTACGTCCGCAAGTAACCTCTCCAAACTCGAAGTTGATCCAATTCTATTGAGACTATGAGCATCGCTACCGATCGAAAATCTTACGCCCACCTCTTTGCATACAGATAGAAATCGAACCCTAAACCTGTACTGGTCGCTCTCGAGACCGCGTGGGCTGATTTCCATTGCGATTCCATTATCTCGCGCAAGCTTTACAGCTTCGGCTATTTCCTCATCCCGTATTAGTTCTATACACCCAGGATCATAAGTGCCCGGGAATACCACCAACGGATGAGCAATCACATCCGCAAAATCCAAAGAACAGGCGTATCTGAACATCTCCAAAAAGTGATGAGCCACATCTGCTTGCGAATTGCTCCTTGGCTGCGCTACTGACGGATCGTGAAAATGGTTGGCTGAAACCATAACGTAATCCAAATGGCTTCGCATCTCTTCCGAGACAACGTGCTTTCCTACAGCCAAAATATCAGCCTCACACCCGAGAAACACTTCAATAGGTGTCTCTATCTCCTCCAATTGCTTCCTGGTCACATTCAGTATTTCGGGTCCCACGTATGCGTCGATATGGTCCGTTATTCCAAGATATCTGATCCCTGCTTGAGCTGCAGCGTCGAGTATGGAAGCCAAACACATCTGCCGACTAGCGCAAAGCGAGAGTCGGGTGTGGACGTGAAAATCTATCTGGCGGTAGAGACTGCAACTCATCGGCGGCTGTCAAACAAAAATCAGGTATGGCGCTTCGAGCACGCGTTTCAATTCAGCAAGGAATTCCGCTGCCGGTGCACCATCCATTACCCGGTGATCAAACGTAAGGCAGAGATTCATCATTTGCCGAACCTGTATCTCGGCACCAACCACAACGGGCTTCGGAACAATTCTCCCGACGCCGAGAATCGCACTTTGGCCCGGAGTAATCACCGGATTGAAAGAATCAACACCGTAAGCTCCTAGGTTCGTAATTGTGAAAGTACCGCCATTGAGATCGTCCTTGTCGAGTTTTCCTTCTCGAGCCTTATTGGCAAGCTCTTTGATCTCCTTGGATATCTCGACAAGGCTTTTTCTAGGTACGTCTTTTACCACTGGGACAACAAGACCATTCTCGACCGCCGTCGCGATTCCAATGTTTATCCTGTCGTGAATTACTATTTTGTCTGAATCGAGAGTGGAATTGACAATGGGTTTATGGCTAATGGCACGCGCTACGGCTTTCGTGAGAATATCGGTGTATGAAACCCGCACTCCGTAACGAGATTCAACGTCCTGCAAAATGCTCTCGCGCATTTTGACGCACTCGGTCATATCGACCTCGGTTACCAAAGTAACCGGCACGGCACTTTGAGCAGTCAAGGATACCGCCTGCGCAACAGCTTTGCGAAGACCGGTGAACGGAATAGTCTGCCCACCCGTCGGAGCAACAGCAGCACTTCTCACGTCTTCGCTAGTAATACGTTGGCCAATTCCAGTGCCCTTAATTCCAGCTATGTCCACTCCCAAATCAGAAGCAATCTTTTCGGCAAGAGGTGTCGCGCGAGTTGATGCGATATAATCGAGAACATCTCTTTCGACAACTCTACCACCCGGCCCCGTACCGCGTCCCGCCAGTAAATTGATATCTATACCACGTTCGCGAGCAACGCGCCTAGCAGCCGGCGATGCAAAAACCTGTTCGGTTTTCGGTTGACTTGGGACATCGGCTGCCATCGCGGCAGTTGTGCTTTCTGCAACTTGCACAGAATCCTGCACCGCAGCGCTGCTAGTAGATACAGAAACTGGCTCCTCAGTTTTCGTTTCTTCGGTAGCAGCTAGCAATTCATCGATAGGCTCATCTGGCGCCCCAATGATTGCTATAGGTGCCTTGACAGGGACAACTTCGTCGGGCTGAGCAAGTATTTTTCTAAGGACGCCGCTTTCAGGAGCCTCGACTTCCATGTTAACCTTGTCAGTCATCACTTCCAACAGCGGCTCCCCTGCCTTGACTTCTTCGCCCTCTTTCTTGAACCACCTGATTATCGTGCCCTCCTCCATAGTTTGGCCCAGGAGCGGCATTAACATCTTTGTAGCCATAGGTCGTTACCACTACCTTTCGCAATTATTTACTCTCGGGAGAAACGCAATCTGACTCACGAAGCGCGAATCAACTAGGGTCGAGGTCAGCTTCCCATAGAGTAGGAATACTCCAAGCAGCCGGCCATTTCCTTCCTTGGTAGTTTTTCAAGCTAATCTGGTATAATACGCGTAAGTGTTAGTGGTGCAGGTTTTTGGCACAGATACTTATAGATATGCTTACAGGGCGCAGCTAGGAGTTAAAAAACGCTCTTAGCTGCGCTTGAAATGACTGAGTCTTGAAACAGTATGTTTTTATATGTTGGAGGAGTAGATGTCTAAGAAGTACACTGTAGCCCTTGTCCCCGAAACGCACTGGGACAGGGAGTGGTATTCTACGTTTCAAGAATTCCGAATCAAATTGGTCAGACTTACCGATAAACTGCTTTCCATTCTGGATACGGACGCCGAGTTCAAATCATTTACATTTGACGGGCAGACGGTAGTCTTAGAGGATTACCTCGAGATCAAACCCAAGGAAAGGGACCGCATAAAGAAACACGTCCAAAGCGGAAGATTGCTCATAGGACCCTGGTATGTGCTGCCGGACGAGTTCCTTGTTAGTGGAGAGGCGTTGATCCGAAATTTGATGATTGGGCATATGATCGGGGAAGAATTCGGACGAACAATGAAAGCTGGGTATATACCGGACCCGTTTGGCCACATATCGCAACTGCCCCAGATACTAGCTGGTTTCGGAATCCCAAACGTGTACTTTACCCGAGGTATGGGTGATGAGGCAGACGGGATGCACTCTGAGTTCTGGTGGCAAGCACCGGATGGCACAAAGGTGCTAGCCATAAACCAGGTGAATAGCTACTGCAACGGCGTCAACCTAGGCGTTGAGTATTTGCCTGGGAAAGGCAAGGTTGTAAACTTCGAGGCCGCGCTGCGACAGGTGAAAGAACAAATCGAGACCCTCTCGAAGAAAGCATCTACTCGGTATCTACTACTAAACAACGGTTGCGACCACATTGAACCGCAGCCCGAAATCCCGCAAATCATTAAGTACTTAAACGAGCACCTAGAGGATGCCGAAGTCATCCACTGCACATACGAGGAATACGCGGAGCTAGTTTTGAAGCAGAAGCCCACACTTAAGACGTTCTGCGGAGAATTGCGCAGTGGAAAGTATCACCCGTTACTCCCCGGGGTGCTCTCCACGCGAATGTATATTAAACAGGCAAACGAAAGGACTCAAACACTTCTGGAAAAGTGGGCTGAACCGGCTTGTGCACTTGCTTGGCTAGTAGGCGGCACATATGAGTCAGAACTGCTATGGCATGCCTGGAAACACCTTATTAAGAACCACCCTCACGATTCCATATGCGGTTGTTCAATTGACCAGGTCCATAGGGAGATGATGCCCAGGTTTGAACAGGCACAACAGATCGGTGAGGTCTTGACATCTGAATCGCTGCGACTTATCGCTGAAAAGATCGATACGACGACAAAGAACAACAGCAAGGACGCTCAGGCAGTAGTAGTGTTCAATCCGCACGCTTGGGAAATGACAGACACTGTAACAGTACGGGTCGAAAAAGAGCTTTCTCCTGGAGAGATCGTACCAAGCTACGTAGCAAAGGATGAGTCGGGCAGTCCCGTAGCTACGCACGTAACGAATGACTACATCTTAGAATCAAGCAGGAGGAGGACTAGGTGGTCCGCTGATGTTCACTTCACTGGTGAGAGAATACCGGCTCTCGGCTACAAGACATATTATTTGGAGCCAGGCGAAGTAGATGTTTCATCGCCACTGGAAGTAGGATTGGGCTACCTCGAGAACGATTTCGTAAAGGTCAACGTTAGGAGCAACGGAACATTCGACCTTTATCACAAGCAAACCCGCACTACCTATCACAACCTGAACCTGCTCGAAGACACCGAAGACTGTGGAGATGAATACAATTACGGATGGGCGTACAACTCCCGTACAGTGACGTCCGAAGGAGTCGGAGGTACGCTTTCAATAATCGAACGCGGTCCTGGAATAGGTGTGATGCGCTGCGATTTCGTAATGCATCTGCCCGAATCTTTGACCGCGGATAGAATGGCCAGAACGGAAAAAACAGTGGCGTGCCCCGTGATTGTATATGTAAAACTCCACGCTGGACTGCCACGAGTTGATGTTATCACAGTTTTTGAAAACAATGCCCGGGACCATAGGCTCCGGGCTCACTTCCCCACTGGCTTTCCCACCGATTATAGCTACGCTGAGGGTCAGTTTGCGGTATTACAACGGCCTTTGGATCTGCCCAACGGCGAGGGTTGGATTGAGAAGCCTGTTGGACAAAAGCCGGTACAATCCTATGTGGCGGTAGATGGCACAGACTGTGGCATAGCAATCATAAACCAAGGGCTACCGGAATATGAAGTAATCAAAGGTGAGCAATGCGTAATTGCACAGACCCTGCTTCGGTGTGTCGGATGGCTATCACGAGACGACTATCAGGCACGACCATACAATGCCGGACCAATGATTCCCACACCTGAGGCGCAGTGCATCGGTAAGCACATATTCCGATACGCAGTTCTTCCATACCAGGGAACCTGGAAACGCGCACTAGTTTGGCGCCAAGCACATCAGCATAACGCACCACCGCGGACGGTAGTGACCGGGATTCACAAGGGCGATCTGCCCAAGCAGTTGTCGTTCCTCAGCGTATCGCCTGCCAACATAGTTGTTTCGGCTGTCAAGAAGGCTGAAAGATGCGATGGGCTAGTGGTGCGTGTTTGGAATACAACAAACGACGCGGTCGATGCCACTCTGACATTGTGCCGTAAGTTCAAATCAGCCGTGCTCACGAACCTAAACGAGGAACCATTAGACGCTAAACTGACAGTTAGCGGCAACAGCGTAAGGTTTGGAATGCCACCATTCAAAGTGCAAACAGTTATGTTTAGTTTTTAAGCAAAAACTTGCACACTCAGAGGCGCACATGGGATCGAGCATAGCACACAAGATTATAGAGGAACATCTGGTTGAAGGTCGTATGGTACCCGGTGAGGAGATTGCCATACGCATCGACCACACTCTAACTCAGGACGCAACTGGGACCCTAGCCTATCTGCAGTTCGAAGCGATGGGCGTGCCGCGAGTTCGAACAAAGCGGTCTGTAAGCTATGTTGACCACAACACACTTCAGACTGGACCAGAAAACGCGGACGACCACGCTTACTTACAGAGCGTGGCAGCAAAATACGGTATCTACTTCTCTCGCCCGGGAAATGGAATATGTCACCAAGTTCAACTAGAACGATTCGATGTGCCGGGTGATACGCTATTGGGTTCTGACAGCCACACTCCAACTGCCGGCGGTCTGGGCATGTTGGGAATAGGTGCTGGTGGTTTAGACGTGGCAGCAGCTATGGCAGGAGAACCATTTTACTTGCCCATGCCAAGAATATGCCTCGTGAGATTGACTGGCACACTTCCAGCCTGGGTATCTGCGAAGGACATTATTCTTGAACTGCTCAGAATAATGAGCGTCAAGGGAGGAGTCGGCAAGATCATAGAGTATGGTGGTGAGGGTGTTCGGTCCCTATCGGTCACGGACCGCGCAACCATTACAAATATGGGTGCGGAGCTCGGGGCAACAAGTTCACTTTTTCCAAGCGACGAAATAGCCCGGAAGTTCATGGAAGCTCAAGGACGCGAACACGAGTGGCGAGAGATAAAGGCTGAACGAGACGCTAGTTATGATGAAGTTATTGAGCTAAACCTTGACACTCTTGAGCCCATGGTAGCACGACCGCATATGCCAGATAATGTGTGCCGTGTAGTAGAAGTTGAGGGCATAAAAGTTGATCAGGTTGCCATTGGTAGCTGCACAAACTCATCGTTGAGAGATCTAATGGTAGTTGCCAGTATTCTCCGCGGCAAGACAGTCCACCCAAACGTTAGTCTTGTAATCGCCCCGGGCTCAAAGCAGGTTCTGGAGATGATAGCTCGGAACGGAGCTCTTGCGGACTTGATCGGAGCCGGCGCACGGATACTCGAACCAGCTTGCGGACCGTGCATAGGAATGGGGCAAGCGCCCCGAACAAATGGTGTGTCGCTCAGAACTTTCAACCGAAACTTCGAAGGGCGAAGTGGTACGAAGTCCGCACAGGTTTATTTAGTAAGCCCGGAAACGGCAGCCGCAGCGGCACTCTACGGCGAGATTACTGATCCACGAAGGCTAGGCGAACCGCCCGTTTTCCGAGCACCAGAGAGGTATCTAGTCGATGACAATATGATAATCCCTCCAAACGAGGATCCACAATCTGTCGAAATCATCCGTGGACCGAACATAAAGCCTTTGCCTGAAGCTGAACCTTTGCCAGAGTCGCTCAGTGGGCGAATTCTGTTAAAGGTAGGTGATAACATAACCACTGATCACATAATGCCGGCAGGTGCGAAAATACTGCCGTTGCGATCGAATATTCCAGCAATATCAGAGTATGTCTTTTCCAGCATCGATCCGGAATTCTCCAAAAGAGCAAAACAGTACGGCGGTGGTTTTATTCTTGGCGGCGAGAATTACGGACAGGGATCGTCGCGTGAACACGCAGCACTAGCCCCAATGTACTTAGGCATAAAAGCCGTCATCGCAAAGTCCTTTGCTCGCATTCATCGGCAGAACCTGATTAACTTTGGGATTGTCCCTCTAATACTAGTAAATCCGGCAGACTATGAGCAAATAAACCAATTGGACGAAGTTGAGATACCAAAAATAGCTCAGATATTGCACGAAGGCGGCAATGAGTTTGAACTTACTAATCGCTCTACGGGACACAAAATCAAAGTGTGTGTTGACTTATCGGAAAGAGAGCGAAACGTCGTGCTGGCGGGAGGACGACTGAACTACATAAAACATAAATTCGGTCAATGAACGAACAGGGTGATAACGTGAGCTACGCTTTTCTCCCTCGGAGTAAATCTTCGTAGAAGAGAAATTGTTGAGCCCAGCCGGCGAGGTTCCCATAACGTTTGGTAAACTCGTTGACTATGCGATTATATAGTCGATCAGTGAGGGACTTTCCTTCGAATTCTGCTCCCCATAATCTTATGGCAAGACACCTTACGTGCGTGTCCACAGGTACTGCCTGATCCTTATCTAATGAGAAAAGACAAACGCAGTCCGCTATCTTTCGACCAACTCCTGGGAGAGACAATAGCTCTTTGTGAGCCTCCTCATAGCTTTTCCCACGAAGAGAAATCAGCCAATTGGCACCTCGAGACACGAGTTCTTCCGCAACTTGTTGCAGGATTTTACCGCGAAAACTCAGTGGCTTCATAATCGACAGCTCTAAAGGGTTCGCACCAGCGAGCTTTTCAACCGAAGGGAAGGCATAGTAGCACGTTTCGCCACTTTCGCATATGAATTCGCCGTATCGTGATGCCAGAGTCTCAATAGCAGCCGAGATGCGAGGTATGCTGTTGGCAGCTGAACAGATGAATGAAAGCAGAGTTTCAGTTGGATCCTGTCTCAAAAGTCTAAGACCGCTAAAGCGTGCAACTAAGCTCGCAAGATGCTGATCAGCAGCGGAAAGTCGAGCGTATATTGCATTTACATCGTCATCCAGCCTCAAATAATCGCGCACCAAACATTCGTCATCTTCAGGCAACGTTCGCCACAATAATCTGTTGCCATCTGTCATAAACTCGATTAGTTTGTTCCGAACCACTCCTTGCCAAATGCCATTACTAGTCTTGTGCCATCTGAACGCTTGCCCACAGGAAAAGGTTATATCGAGATTGAGCGGCTGACCTCGCAAATCTAAAGCATTGAAACCCAACTTATGAAAACACCTGCCTCGCGACTAGTTGACCAGGCGAATCGTTGCGGCTTGCTGGTCGGAATAATTATAATCTTTTTGAGCCGAACGCTTTTGTCAATCAAAGGGAGGACAGCGGGATTTGCAGGACCTTCAATTTCTAGAATCTCCAGAACGCGGGGTCCTTCTGATGGATGTTAACTACGTTATTAGGTGCGCGAATCCTCGCGCTGCTGAGATCTTTAATACAAAACTAGATCAACTAATTGGGTTCACATTACCAGATTGGATTAAAACACGACCCCAAAACCCCAAAGACACAATAGAAGAAGTGCTATACCCTGATTACAAAGTGGGAATGGTGCTGCACCGCTATTCGGGGCCAGTGTATGGAGCCTCCGGGGAAATAACAGGGCGAATTGAATTATATAGCGACATTACTGCGAGACGCCGACTGGAAACAGAAATCCTTGAACGGAACCGTCAACTTGCCGAGCTAAACAAGCGCTTGCAAAAAGCCCAGGAAGAACTCTTGCGATCGGAGAGGCTTCGTACCCTAGGTGAAATGGCCGCGGGAATCGCCCACGACATAAATAATGCACTTGGCATAGTGCTGGGCAATGTGCAGTTAGCGAAACGCTTGCTCAAGGATAACCCCGGCGTCTCAAAATGTATAGACAGCATAGAATTGGCTGCGCGTGATGCGGCTGAAACCGTTAGGAAACTGAAGGAGATCGGTAAACCTGTCGACCGCTCACATTATCGGCCATTAGACCTAAGCAAACTTGCAGAATCGGTAGCTACTGCTGCGATCCCAACCTGGCAGGAAAGTGGTAAGCAGATCGAATTGATAACTGAATTTGAACCCGACTGCACGGTGAATGGAGACGAGGCAGAACTAAGAGAAGCATTAACAAATATCCTCTTTAACGCGGTTCAGGCAATTAAAGAGCATGGTACAATAAAGGTCGCCACAAAGTGTAATGGTAACGAGGTGCTTCTAACAGTAGCCGACAATGGTATTGGTATGAACGATGAGATCAAGAAGAGAGTATTCGATCCATTTTTTACGACGCGAGGCTCGGCTGGCACGGGCTTGGGAATGAGCATGGTCGCGGCAATAGCTATGCGGCACGAGGGAAAGGTTGCCATAGAATCAGAGGAAGGCAAAGGCACAGTTGTAGTCTTGAGACTTCCAAAGGCAGAATGAACCATATTCTCAACAATCCCAACGAGTACAACGCCCTATGAACAGGTCACGATCCCTGCTTATAGTCGATGACGAATTCGGCATGCGAGATATGCTGGAACGTGCGTTCGCCACTTTGGGCTACCGTACGCACGCAGAGCCCGACGGACCGTCTGCGTTGCGCGCTGCTCAAGAGGAGAGCTACGACGCGGTGGTCGTTGACCTAAGCATGCCTGGCATGAACGGATTAGAGGTCTTACGCCAACTGAAGGAACGTAACCAGGACCTGCCTATCATAGTTATCACCGCATATGGCAGCATGCAAACAGCGACTGATGCTCTTCGGCTGGGGGCTTACGACTACGTAACAAAACCATTCGATCTCGAAGAGCTACAAATACTGGTCGAACGCGCCATTGAGCGTAAACAACTGATAGATGAAAACAACTTTTTGAGAACTGAGCTGAGACAAAGATACGGTTTCGACAACATAATTGGAACAAACCCCGACGTCCAGCGCGCGTACGTCATCGCCGCGCAAGTGGCAAGAACCAATGCCACAGTGCTACTTCTTGGCGAGACAGGAACGGGCAAAGAATACCTCGCCAGAACAATCCACTACCAAAGCGATCGGGCAGATAAACCGTTCATAAAAGTTAACTGTGCCGCCCTGCCTGAAACACTATTGGAATCGGAGCTATTCGGACACGAGAAAGGAGCATTTACGCACGCGGTTTCGAGACGTGTCGGACGGTTTGAAGCTGCAAATGGTGGAACGATATTTTTGGACGAAATAGGCGAGATGAGCCCTAATTTGCAAGCGAAACTGCTGAGGGTGCTTCAGGAAAAGCAATTTGAACGAGTCGGTGGAAATGAAACAATAACAGTAGATGTTCGTGTTATAGCGGCCACAAACTGCGACTTGGAAGCAGCTATCCGTGAAAAGAGATTTCGAGAAGATCTCTATTACCGACTCAACGTCGTTTCCATATATCTGCCACCAATTCGCGAACGCGGTGACGACGTTGAGATTTTCGCAAGACATTTTCTACATCGTTACGCCCAAGAAATGGGTAAGCCGGTCAAACGTTTCTCTGAGCAAGCGATGAACGCAATAAGGGCACACAATTGGCCAGGCAATATTAGAGAACTCCAAAACACGATTGAGCGCGCGGTAATTCTGTGCAACGGCGAAGTAATTAAGCCCGAGCATTTGATGATTCAACCTGGAAGCCTCACCTCGGTAAAGCAGCACGCGCCACTATGTCAACAGCAGGAGGCAAGTGAAGCATATGACTTGCGAGATTGCACAAGTATTGAACAAGTGCCTGTGACAGCCTCGCTGAAAGAAGTTGAGCGATACCACATAAAGCGAGTTTTGCAACATACGAGATGGAATCAGTCCGCAGCGGCAGAGATATTAGGTATAGATAGAAAAACCCTGAGGAACAAAATCAGGGAGTATGGCCTGCAAAAGTAATTCGCCAAAAAGCACTTGGACTAGCTAGTGCCTTCGTCTGACCTGAGGATATTGGTAATCTTGACGGCAAGCGTATTACCTGAGCGTCCTAGCGCGCCAGCAAATGCCGGAACGTCATCCACCCATAGTTCCACAGGACGATCTGCCTTGACCGGCAAGCGAATCAGATCCCCTACTTCTAGGTTCACTACATCGCTGAGCGGCAACTCAATTCTACCCAGAATTGCTCTGCACTCCAACTCTACGTCCTCGAAGGATTTTTTGACGGAGTCATTTATCCCGCTCTTTTGCAGATGCGACGACGCTGGCTTGCCAGCTTCAAGCGATGGCAGGATCGATTCTATAGCAGATGCAGGTAAACATATGCTCATCATGCTCGCCTGATCGAGCATTGAGATTTCGTAACTACAGACCAGGACTCCTTCGGTGGGAAGTAGGACCTGTCTGGTAGCAGATTCGGTAAATAAGTCTAAGATTTTGCCCTTAAAGACAACACTTGCCGCCCAAGCTTCCGCGTATTTCCGCAAAATCATCTCGATGATCGGACGGAATAAAGCTTTGTCGATATCCGTAATCCTATAGACAGGAACTGCCGAACACCTTGATGCTCCTGCCAAAAGATCGACACAAGCCCCAACAAGCGAAGGATTGAACTCAAAGATCGCAACTGGTGTGAGAGGTTCGAGGTTTGCCTCGGCGAATAGTGTCGGTTCGGGAACCGAAGAGCAGTATTCCCTATACGTAAGCTGGTCTAACGCTAAGAGTTCTCCCTGGACTTCGACGCGGAGTATTGAGGCAAGTCCGGCGGCTATTGAAGAACAATGGCGACTGTGAATCGAATTCAGAGCCCGGAGATGTTCTTTGCAGAACTTGTCTGGGCGAGCAAAGTCGTATACACGTACAGCTGCCCGGGCGCTCTTAGAACTTTCGTCGAAGCCGCCAGCTATCTTATAGGACTCAATTAATGCGTCTATTTCCTCTTGGCTGAGTATGTCTGTCATTGTGCCTCCGGAGTGGCAAAGCTAGTTTGATCAAATCAAGAATGCAGCCAACTTTGCTGTTTTCAACAAAGGCTCTCTATAACCTAATTGTCGTATTGTAGAATGTGCTTCTTTAGCCCGTAATTTTCGTATACGCATCTAAAACATCTCCCTACCTAAGACCGATAATAGTTTCTGGCAATTTGCAATTCTTATTGAAACCAGGCACAAGACTTTACTGAGGGGGTTTGACTACACCTTGCCATGCAAGAATATCTGCTGAGCCAAAGGCAAGAGTTACGACCTCTGCCCATTCAAATCCAAGCCAACACGATTCTTGCTTTAAATACGCTGGACTTGCAACGCTTCGTAGAAAGCGAGGCAGCTGAAAATCCGGCATTGACTATAGATGACACGGCTCGTTGCTCCGTGTGTGGATTTCTTAGGGCAGAGAAAACGTGTCCGGTATGCGGCTCACTGGCGAAGCAAAGAGGAACGTCATTTTCACGCGACGACGAGCGTATGTGGTTGAAAAGGCTTTTTGCCACCGTTGAAGATGAACCCTACGAACCTTTCAAAAATGTCGCTGCGACAACTGATCTACGCGAGCACCTGAAATCTCAAGCTCGCCTTATGCTTGAAGGACCTGCCCTGCGTGTTGCCCAGTTCATAGTAGACTCTATTGATGATGATGGATATTTCCGCGAATCACTGTATGAAACTGCTGAACGCTTTGGCTTAGCCGTACCCGAAGTAGAGAGCGTTTTGCGCGTTGTCCAAACTTTCGACCCCCCAGGAATAGCAGCTCGTGATTTGAGAGAGTGTCTACTCATTCAACTCAGGACTCTGGAGAGATCCGATTCACTAACACAGATAACAGAACGTGTGATAAGCAACTATTGGGAAGATTTTTCTAGACTCAAGCTGAAGCAAATTGCAACAAAGCTAAGAACAACGGTAGACATACTTAGAGAAGTTCAACAATTCATACGCACAAATTTGAACCCCTACCCTGCGTCGGGGTTTCACCATCCCCCCAACAAAATGCAACCATGCGAAAGCGCAGTAGTGGTGCCAGACGTCGCAGTCATACAAAGAGATGGAGAGCTTATTGCTCAGCCAATTGATTGGTTGGATCGGCTAATTGGTTTAGACAAGACATATGAACGCGTTTACAGGCTTATACGTGAACAGACTCTGCAACTCGACGAAGACGAACGTCGCCACGTCAAAGAGTATGTTGAGCGAGCACGCAGCGTATTGGAATCCATTCAGCTCAGAAAGCGTACGTTGGCTTTAGTAGCCAACAGGATAATTGAGCACCAAAGAGAGTATATTTTAAAAGGAGCCAGCTACCTGAAGCCTTTGCGCCAAAAGGAGATCGCTCAAGAACTCGGACTGGCCGAATCGACGGTTTCTCGTGCGCTGGCGAACAAGTATTGCCGCCTGCCTTCCGAAGAGGTTGTAAGTTTCGAGGTTTTCTTCGATGCGGCACTACCCGTGCGTGAAATGATTAGTCGGTTGATCTCTATCTCGCCTCGACCACTCTCTGACAGCGAGATTGTAAAACACCTCGCAGAGCAAGGAGTTGTTGTAGCGCGCAGAACCGTTGCCAAGTACCGTAACCAACTGCGTGTCCCAGCCTATAG
>Ga0123519_10001754_pt1 | contig 37093 bp, 30 predicted proteins | sample YelNatPaOPRAMG02_FD_87396 | JGI IMG/M metagenome (GOLD analysis project Ga0123519, IMG submission 87396) | Hot spring microbial communities from Yellowstone National Park - Yellowstone National Park OP-RAMG-02 (version 2) | ecosystem: Environmental > Aquatic > Thermal springs > Hot (42-90C) ... | reverse complement strand
CTCCTGTTGTGATGGTGAGTTCTCTAACGGCACGGGGAGCAAGAGAGAGTATGGTAGCTTTAGGCCTTGGAGCAGTGGATGTGATGGTAAAGCCGCATGGTTCCCACAGCATAGGGCTAGATATGTATGGCGAAGAGCTGATCGCAAAGGTTGTGGCTGCCGCGGGAGTGAATATGAGCCGTATTGCTCCTGCGGTTCGATATAAAAAACTGACCAGGCATGGCGCTCATGGCGGAGGATTAAATTTCAATGTAGTTATAATAGGTTCATCAACAGGTGGGCCTCGCGCCCTTCGGAGCATAGTGCCGGAGCTACCCGCGGATGAGCATACAGCCTATGTGGTAGTGCAGCATTTGCCTAAAGGCTTCAGCGGGCCCTTAGCGGAGGACCTGAACAGACTCTCGGAATTGGAAGTGCGCGAGTGTTCGCAGGATGATGAGCTGAGAGGCGGAGAGATGCTAATCGCGCGCTCCGGTTATCATTGCATCTTTGATGATATGGGCAAGGTACGAGTTACAACAGATCCGCCGGTTTGGGGGGTAAGACCCTCAGTCGATGTTACGATGATCTCTGCTGTCCCTTATTTCGGTTCCAGGCTTATTGGGGTTTTGCTGACGGGTATGGGGCGGGACGGAGCAGAAGGCATGCGCCTCATCAAAAAAGCCGGAGGGGCCACCATAGCCGAGCATAAATCAAGCTGCGTGGTCTACGGCATGCCGAGAGTGGCAATAGAATCGGGGATTGTAGATACGGTAGTGCCATTAGGGAACATGGTAGACACTATCATAACATATACCGAGAAAATAGCACATAAGAAGATAATTAGGTAGGCCTGGTAGCGCATTCGTTGACAATCCTTAATATTAATATACCAGTAATACAGCATGCGAAGGTATTAAGCATATAATTGCTGAACCCATCAATTGTGTGGGTGAGGTATTACTCACAGACAGGTGGAATTATATATCATCTTGTAAACTGCGGAATACAGCAATTACCTCCTTTTCTATGGATGCATTCATCTCAAATACTCCCAACCTTTAAGGACAAGAGATATTAACTACTGAGTTTCAGGTAATGTAGTGACAACCTGGCAGAAGGCTTCGTGCTCAATCCGATCCGCCAGTATGTCACATCATTATGCGAAAGTCAATAATAAGAGAAGGCTGATGACAAACCATAAGTATTACGCAGAAGGCACTGATGTATCTCGTAAATTAACTAGTGAGGGCGATTTAAGGCTGCAGGATGAGGAAAGAGAAATGGTTTGAAATTAAAACCACAGAACGTGTGCTCGGTGAGGCCAGGCTCGCGTTTTTGAACAGGTCTATTTACCAGTTGAGAATTTGCAACGGTATTAGCTGGACAGGACAGTATCTGTAGCCATCTTACCTCTAGACCGCGATTGTTAGAACGGACTCTCACGATCGGAGCGTGGTAAGATACATGATAACGATTGTACTGGCTGATAGTTATCCCATCATAATACATGGCGTGCGAGCTCTTTTAGAGAATGAGGGTGGATTCAATGTTGTCGGTGAGGCATCGGATGGGCTGGAAGCCCTCAATTTAGTGGAGAAACATAGACCTGATCTTTTAGTAACAGGCGCTATGATGCCGGGAATGAATGGGATAGAACTTGCAAGGCAGATAACACAACGCGATCTGGACACGCGAGTATTAGTCCTGTCCAGGTATGATGACGAGAAATATGTACTGGACGCGCTTAGAAATGGCGCTAACGGATATGCGCTTAAGAGCGAGTCAGGACCCGCTCTTATTACGGCTGTGCGCGAGGTGGCTGCCGGGAGGCGGTATCTGAGTCCTTCTCTCTCTGAACGAGCTATAGAAGCTTATATCCAGGGAGCGGGGCCGGCAGTCTCGGATAATTACGACAGTCTGACCGCCCGTGAGCGCGAGATTATGCAACTTTGCGCTGAAGGATACACGAACACCGCTATAGCTGAGCGGTTATCGATCAGCCATCGTACCGTGGAAACCCACAGGACTAATCTGATGCGTAAATTGAAACTGCGGAGCCAGACCGATCTGATCCGCTACGCTCTGCGGCGTGGGATATTGCCGATGGAGAGGTAGCAACTTTCGGCAAGTAAACCGCAACGATAAATTCATAAAAGGCCTTGCGGGGAATGGAAATGTGGTCGGTTTATCTTTGGCAGCTTATTGCCGGAGGTATGCCGGCTTTTTTTATTGCCTCTTCTATATGATCTCCTGTCAAGACTAATGAGTGTATTTGATTGATCAGGTTGGGTTAAGTTTCGTGGTATCACCTGGCGGTTACTTTTGATTCACACAGTACTATATGTTATCGCTTTGTTCGACTTAGGGTAACATAGTACTGGATAGCAAGAAATTATATATTGATCGACTGGCACATATTCATCATAATGGATCATGCGTCTCTTGTTATTCGAGATAATTGCATATTATATATATTCAACTCCAGCGCCATCAGCAGGAGCGGAGGCTCATTGCTGGTGCCTTCTGGGGCTAGCTGCAGTTATAACAATATCGATCAGCAATAGAGGAGGCTTACCGAAATGGCTGAAAGAAGAGAGTATTATCTTGGCGATTACGATCTGACCACCCATCGGGATCATAAGCTCGTAAAACTAAGCGATGTTAAGGACTGGGAACTTGATAAAGACGAGCCGGATATCCGCGGGTGGACCGTAAGAGATCGCGATGGGAACAACTTCGGTGAAGTAGACGACCTGCTTCTGGATACGGATGCTCAGGTCATACCGTTCGCCGATATCAACTACAAACAATTCCTGGGCATGGGCGGCAAACACAGGCTTGCCCCGCTCGATTGGCTCGATATCGATACGACGAACAAGATCATCACTTTTACCGGTACCCAGGATCAGCTGGATAACTCCCCCGATTATACAAAGGACCAAAGCAACTTCCGCAGCTACTTCGATTATTGGAGCGGCGTTCGCAGAGAGCCGAGGCTGGTAGAGCATGAAGCGGTTGCTCCTGCTGTAGAGACCCCTGCTCCGGTAGAACACCCGGTGGTCGAAAAGCGCGAAGCAGAAAGACCTGTTCGGGAGGAACATCGGGCTGTAGAAGGTGAGCGGGTTATCCCCGAGACCGAAGAACGGCTGGAGATGGTGACGAGAGCCGAACCCGTAGGTGAAGTGCAACTCCATAAGGAAGTCACTACCGAGCACAAGACCCTCAGAGGACCGGTGAGACGGACGGTGATCCATGCCTTTAGAAGAGCCGTGGAACCCGGACGTGCACCGAAACCGGGCGAGGAAGGACTGCGCGAGGGAGAGACAATCTCTATTCCAGTATCCGGCGAGCACCTGGAAGCCCGGAAGGTTAAAGAAGTGACCAGCGAGTTTGTTATTCAGCCTGAGACCGTAGAAGAAGAGGAAGAAGTCTCCGGTGATGTCCGCAAGGAGCGGATTGTCGCGGAGAAGCATGGTGAAGCGGAATTCACCGAAGAAGACAAGATTATAGAGGAGGAGCCAAAGAAAAAACCAGCTCCGTAACTCTTGAGATCGAGATAGTGTAATCACCGAGAGCCCGGCTTCACGCTGGGCTCTTGTTTTTGAAGGGGTAGTTCTGAGTTATTAATTCTTAATTTTGAATAGGCATGGCTATGGGGTTCGGAGACCCCCAATCGGTTCTGAGGTGGTGATTCAAAGATCGCCGCCTATCAGTATAATGCTGATCAGACCAGCACGGTGCAAGTATTCAAAGTTAAAAATTCAACATTGAGAATTTATCCCTTACCCTGCCACAAATACGCTACGACCTGACAAATGAGCCAGGGCGAAACCGGAGGTAGCACCAACTACAAACAACGGTGTGATGATGCCTCCGCTCCCGCCGAAGCCGAGAGTAACCGATGTAGCGACAATTTTCCACCATGCGCTGAACGAAGGAACCTGTCCACCGGTGAATATCGTTCCGAGAAGCGATGTGCTGAGACCTGCGCTCTGCGGGGATAAGCCAAAGATAACCATGAGCGCCAAGCCACCCAGCAAGCCGGAAAACTCCGGGCTCAATTTCAGCTTCTTCCTGAGTTCCTCAGCGTATTTAAGCATCTGGATGAGCACAAGTTCGACTAATCCGAAAAAGACACCCGACGCAAGCGCGATAATAACACTTTCGGTGTGGGACTTGGTTATAACAGCCGGAATAGCCAGCTTCGCGGGAACACTGTGACCGGCTCTGCAGACCGCATGAGCAACCACCCCAGCAACAAGGCAGAGAAACATCACATCATATTTAAGAAGCCCCAGGTAGAGAACCTCCGCCCCGGATATGGGAGTACCGAACACAGCCGCGAAACCGGCACTTATCCCGCATATAACAAGCCGTTTGGTGTCGGCGCGGTTAAGCTGGATAATTTTCGCTAAGGAATAATCAAGCCCCACGCCTATCTGCGCGGCTGGTCCTTCTTTTCCGACCGAACCACCTGCTCCCAGGGTGAGAAGGGTCGCAAAGAGCTTCACCGGAACGACTTTGATATCAGTGGCGCCGTCGCGGGCGTGCACAGCCTCGATAACCTTCTCGGTGCCATATCCCTCGATTATGGGGGCAAGCTTCCTGATAATTAACACCACTATCGGTATCATAGCCGGCAGCAGCAGATAGGCATGGCCATGAGTTATCCTGTCTCCAAGCCCGGTGAAGCCACCGAGAAGATACAGAAAAAATGAGGTGACAGCGCCTACGATTACGCCGGTGATACCGGCTAAAATCGACCATTTGAGTACGCTGACAAACAAGGTGCTCTGTTCGGCGAACAGAGCACTGGATGCGATGGTGCCGGGCGCCAGCTTGCTTAAGTGGCGTTTCAACTGATGACCACCTCCATATGATAGGTTTGGATGATGAATCCTGAAACAAGCTCAGGATGACGTGCTATCCTTGCGCGGAAATTACTTTATCTACAAGGAGATCTGCTGCCGAGCGAGAATATCGCGCAGCCTGTAGAGGCGCGAGTTGCCGCTTTTTTCATAAATGACAACGCCAGCCGAAAGCAGGCTGGCGAGGTGCTGGCTGGTCATCGATTGTTTAAGATTAACGGCTTGTGCAATATCATTTACCGAGGCAGAGCCTTTAGCCAGATGCTCGAGTATATGTAATCTGGCTGGGTTCGCAAGCGCAGCGAACATTTTAGCGCCGAATTCTCTTTGCTCAGAGTCCATGCGTATACCCTCAGGCTCGTTAATGAGTTTCTGATAATTAAGATGTACTGGCAGTTCAGATTGTGTGCGAAACTTTCTGCCAAATTGCCACTACACTACCTGAAACCTAGAAATTAGGGAGCAGGGGGTTAGCATTTGAAGTTATAGCCTGGCATTCTATCTCCACCAACCATCCCGGACGGCAGACAGGGGCATGGACTACGACGAAAGGAGCCGGGCCGAAGCGATCGGCCATTATCTGTTCAGCTGTGTGAAGGTCGCTGGGATCGCGCAGGTAGACAATGAACATGCAAACGTCCTGAAGCACGGCGCCGGCGTTGTGGAGAAGAGCCTGCACATTTTCGATGGTACGATCGAGCTGCTGCGTCAGCTCGCAGCGATGGACTATTTCTCCGGCTTTGTCGATACTGGCTGTACCTGAAATCAGGATGTGTTTGCAGTCTCGATATTCGACCGAAACCCCGCGCTCGAATGTGACCCCATAGGTGTGAGTCGGGCTGAGATGATCGGGGGCGGATAGGAACTGTATCTGTTCGGGGCGGATTCCCGCGATTGCATAGGCGTCCATCATGACTTTCGCGGTTACATCGGCGGATGTGCCCTCTATCCCGGTGCTGGCAATGAAGTGCGTGTCTGGGGTAAGACCCTTTTCAGCGAAAATCTCACGGCGCGCATCCACCAGCCCCTGGTAGTTCGCGTCGATATTCTGCACGAAGAACCACGTGCGAATGACATGATCGGATAAACGCATCTGTCTTAGTTCAAGATCACGCTCGTATCTAGCGAAAATGCCCTGGGTTTGAGTGTAGGAGGCGTCGGTATCCGAGCAGGTTATCCCGGTGGACCAGAGATGCGTAAGATCACCGCGCTCAAGAGACAGCGCCGCGCCTTCCCTTCCCTTTTTCAACACGCCGCGCGGGTCTTTTATATGGTAAGCCCACAACGCAACCTTTGCCGGCGGCACAGGAGCCTGGCAGACCAGCGAAACCGCACAAGGTTCATCCTGATCGTTGGGATTAGCGAAACGATGGGTTTCGAGAGCAGATGCCTGGTTGACCAGGTCGCTGCAGAAAAATCTTCTGAAAACACACGTCCCAAAATCGAGCGTGGCGGAACGAAGGGCTTCCTGGTAAGCGCAGGATATCCACCTCAGCTGGGTGGCGATACCGCCGTATTCGATGGGGCGGACGATGATATGGTATTCCTCAACTCCGCTCTCCGCATGGAAGCACGAGATGCTGACCGAAGTGGGGAGCGATCCGCTTTTTAATGAATGGAATGTCATTGAAGGTTTAGCTTCGATCATAACTGAGAGCTGCCTTTCCGCACGATTTCGAATGGAACAGCCGGTAAGACACCAAGAGAAACCCTCTGTTTCTGACCGGAGGTTCCCTTTGCGGTCCTGGCGGCGACTTCGGTAAATGCTTCGATGATAAGATTATCCGCGTAGCCGGTGTGTTTTTCATCAGCTTTTAACGTGAGGGTATAGCCGCGGGATGTGGTTTTGACATCCTGAAGAGTTATACCGGCAGGCGGATCGATGAGCTCGAGGTGAGCAGTCGCGGAGGGCGCCGGGCGGACCTGAAATGTGACCTGAGCAGTGCCACCGGCGGGGATATTAAGGCGATCGGAAGTCATGTTCAAACTCGGAGATGCGAGGTAGCCGCGCGCGACCGATACCAGCATCTGCTTCGATTGCACCAAGTGATAATATGCAAACGCCTGCATCATGTTGTCGGCAGGTGCGACCGGATGGGTAACCGTCTTACCGTTGATCAGAGCGCGGCCTTCGAGCTGAAGAGCTATGGGATCGGTGAAGCGGCCGCGTGGCGCGGTGAGGGTCATGCGGACCTGGCTGCGACCCTGCGGAATGATAGCTCCGCTTAAAGAAAATCCGTCGGGAGCATCTTTCAGCACGACTTCGATATCACCATTCCATCCATCCTTGCGAACAGCGTTTACGGTCAGGGCTATTGAGCGGCCGGCAGCTACATTCAGAGCGGATGGCGAGGAGATTAGCGCGAAGTCAGGGCGCGGAGCTCCGATCCGCAGGTAGTAGTTGTATGCTGGACTGCCATGACCCTGCGCGTCGGATAACTGGACGAAGTAATGGCCAGTGGCGGGAAGCCTGGCGGATAAATATGAGTCGGCCTGATGAGTGAGAAGGCCGTATTCGGGGTCTTCGTAGTCGTCGTTCCAGGCTATGACGCGTCCGGTGGTATCGATGAGGCGAAGGAGAGAGTCGAGTGAGGAACCCATCCGGCGGGCATAGACTTCAGCCACGATTTGATCGCCCGCGTGACCATCGAAGCCGAATACGTCCTTATCGCCCGGCGCTGAGATAGCGCCGCTTATTATAATAGGAAGCTTGATACCCATAGAAGTCTTGCCGGTGTTGTTGGGCTCGATTTCGCGGCTTATCGGCAGCGGATCGGCGGCACAACCGAAATAATCCAGAGCCATTTGAGCACACAGCTCTTTATTGATACCCGCGGAGCCTATCGGGACCCCACCCCGGCTTCCAAGCGGGAAGATCGAGCGCGCAAGCGACTCATCGATTACATCCACGCGATAAACAAAATCCTCGCGTCCGCGGTAAATGGCGTCGCGGATTTCAATCGTATATTTGCCATCTTTCGGAGCCTGGAAGACGAGCGCCGGGTCAGGATCGAAACCGCAATCATCCTGATAAGCGAGCTCCTTACCCATATCATCGCGAACAGCCGCGACAGCCTGGAACCAGCCGGGGACCGCATCCGCAAGGTATGGGATCAGCTTACGAGCCTGCACAGCGACTATTATCTTCTGCCCGGCGCGAAGCTGGATCGGGAAGTGGTCCACCTCGCCAGGCATTATCCGGCCGTTAAAGACCACCGGCGGCTGAGACGGTGTTGGTTCGGGCGCGTTATCGTCGCTAGTGTCGGGCTCGTTAACCTCGGGAATTTGACCTATCTGGAAGACCAGGGGATTGGTAAGGCCGGCCGGCGTGTGAAGGCGCAGTTCACGATCACCGGGCGCGGCGTTTGGATCCACGGTGACTTCGAGTGTGATCCTTTCCGCGATAGGCGGCTTAGGGCGCTTCGCGTTGTTCAGGAATTTCTCAGCCACACGCCTGAGCTGCATGGGAGTCAGTTGATCGAGATTACGCAGCTCAGGAAGATCGGGCAGAACTACGGCAGGAGCATCCGCGGGCTTAGCGGCAGTGCCTTTAGTTTCAACTTTCGTGCGCATGCGCAGCGGAACAAGCTCCTGAATCCGCCGTCTCAGTTCTTCCTTCTGAACCGCATTCAGCGGGCCGGAGCCGCTTTCATAATCGATTACCGAAGCGCGCACTCCACTTCCGGAGATATACGCGCTATCGACAGTTTTCAGACGCTGACCGCGGAGAATAACCTTGAACGTCGTGCCCTGCCGGCCTCCGGCTGGGTAGACGAAGCCAATGTAGGGATCGAGACCGGAGGGAGCGGCCCATGCGGCGGCTCCGCAGAGAAGTATGATTATGCCGGTCATGTGAAGATCCTGAATCATGTTCAGGATGACGTGATATAGTCGCTTGGATGGAGCCATTATTTCTGCCCTCCGACCTGCATAATTTCGTTAAGTCTGCCGTGACCAGGGGAGTTATCTTCGGTGGGCATGACTTTCAAATCCAGGCCCTTGTCATTAGGCAGCGGGCCGTCGGGATCTATACCGAGGAGTTCGAGTATGCTGCCGAGAAGGTCCTGCGGGTGGACGGGACGATCGAGCACATGCTCGCCCGTCGCATCGGAAGCGCCGACAACCTGACCGCCTTTAAATCCGCCGCCGGCGACGACCACGGAGAAGCAATCGCCATAATGGCCGCGACCACCATTCCATGGAGCGTCCCATAAAACCTTGGGAGTCCGCCCGAACTCACCACCCCACCAGACGATGGTGGTATCGAGAAGGCCGCGGTCGGATAAATCCTGCAGGAGCGCAGCCATCCCCTGGTCCATTTCCGGTAGCTTCCTGCTCATGATCTGGAAGTGCTGCTTATGAGTGTCCCAGCCCTTATAATTAATGGTGACATAAGGGACGCCGTGCTCGACCAGACGCCGAGCCATAAGGCATGCTTGACCGAACCAGTTGCGACCGTATTTGTCGCGTATAGAATCCGGCTCCTCGGAGAGATCGAAGACCTTTCGCGTGTCGCCCAGGATCAGCTCATAAGCTTTATCTTCGCATTTATCGAGTGATGTGAAGGTGGTATTATCCGGTATATCGTGGCCGAGTGAATCCAGCGAGTGCATCAGATCGCGGCGGTCACGCTGGTGCTGCTCGGTAACCCCCGGCGCAATTACACCCTCCACCACGAACTGCTTCTGGCTCGGGTCTCCTCCTGTGGCGAACGGTTTATAACGGGGACCAAGGAAACCTTCTTCTGAGAACCGTCCCTGGGTTTCGGTGAGAACGACATAGGGAGGAATTAGTCCTGTATAGCCATGATCATAGCCCTTGAAGAGCGATACGATCGCGCCGAGGGAGGGATATACGAGCCCAACGCCGGGCGCATGTCCGGTCTGCATCATATAGGCGGCGGTTTCATGGCCGTTGAAGCCGTGGGTCATGCTGCGGATAATGGAGTATTTGTCAGCCTGCTGGGCTAATTTCGGCAGCAGTTCACCTATCTGGATGCCGGGCACATTGGTTTGGATGGGTTTATTGAGCGGACCGCAATAATCGTAGCCCGCGTTTGGTTTGGGGTCAAAGGTGTCGAGCTGCGAAGGACCACCCCACATCCATATTTGTATAACCGCTTTGGCGTGCGGTTTTATCTGGGCCTGCGCCGATGCGGTGCATGATACGGCGAGAATCATTAAAATAGCCGCCAGGGCGGTTTGAATCAGGCGTTTCATCTGTTCTCCTTCACTGATGGTGATAGATAGCTAAGGATTGCAATCTTTTCCCGAAACTCTGCAACGATCAACACAATCATAATTTGAGCGTTATTAATGCCGGTAGAGGAACTCCTTGCTGTTAACAAGGGACCAGGCCAGATCGATTGCGGCTTGCCTGGGTTGTAGTCCTTTTGTCCGGAAGTATTTTTCGGCGGCGGATGTTTCATCCGGTGTTGGGTAGCGGGAAAGCATGACCAGATAGATCTTCCCGATAGCCGCGCTCTGGTTTCTCCAGACTGAACTGAATATCGGCCGCAGCCGTGGGCTGCGCTCGATGCGGCGCTGGATGTCGCTGGAGTTCAGCATGTAAAGGCGCTGAGTATCGTTGGGTTGGTTGTTGCGCTCGGACCACAGGCCGGTATCGCGCGATGGTCGGCCGAATGTGGTAAGGAATGAGCTGGTAATGCTGCCGTCGGCGAGCGCGATGGTCCGTTGATCTTTCGGAATGAACGTATAAGGCTCGGGGATCGGGCTGGAGTAGTTTTCGGTTGTGCCGCCGATCCAGTCCAGCGCGTCGATCAGCACCTCAGCGTCTATCTGGCGAACCGTGTAATGCGCGAACTGAATTTTAGCGTTCGCGGTGTCGTTGTTCGGGATGGAAGACTGCTGATAGGTGCGGGAATTGAGGATCAGGCGGTAGATGTGCTTGAGATCGTAGTTGGATTTGACCAGCTCTTTTTCAAGGCAGACCAGCAGCTCGGGAGAAGCCGGCGGGTTATCAGGGCGAATGTCGTCGGGTTCGTGGATGATGCCATGCCCCATAGTCCAAGCCCAGATGCGGTTTACGATATTGCGTGAAAACCATTTATTGTTCGGAGCCAGTAGCCAATCGGCGAAGACCTGGCGAGGGTCGGCGTCGTAGGGTATCGTTACGGCGGTACCATCGGGGAAAGTAGTCTTCAGGGGTTTTCTCGCCTCCGGGTTCAGGTAGACGATCTCCTCTTTCCATTCATCAGTCTTTTTATAGGCGACTTTTGAAAAGAACACCGACATTGCATCCTGGCGAGCCTTCGGCCAGCGGTCGAAACGCGTGCCCATAAAAGTGAGAGCGACCACTTTCGCGATGGAGGAAGGGTCCCTGCCCTGCACCGCGCGATAGAAATTGACCGGGGGCACGCGGAAATTGCTGCCGCTGGATGTGAGCATCTCCCGGGCAAATTGATTATACGGGCGGTTATCGCGGATCGCATCATGAATCCACCGATGATATGCCTGCACGGCGTCGGGCCAGAGGTTTACCGGAAACTCAGATTTAACGCGGAGCAGATCGCACCATTTCATCGTCCAATAATCAACGAACTCATCCCTCGAAAGCAAATTATCGATCAATTTAGCGCGTTTATTAGGACTTTGATCTTTCAAGAAAGCATCGACTTCGGCAGGGGTGGGCATGGTACCGATCGCATCTAGGTAGACCCGGCGAACGAAAACCCCATCCGAGCAGGAGCTTCGGAGCTTGGCGCCCTGTTTCGCCAGAGCCGGGATTACCTGAGCATCGATAACATTCGGCGGTGTAGACCAGTTTACCTGTTCGAACGGCTGCCTGGCAGATGTATCCGCGGATGCGATTGCACAGGACAGCACAAGAATTATAACGAGCGATAGCCACTTCAGACGCATTTCAACCTCTCCTCCTGAATTATAGACGGCAAGCGCGGCAATTGGTTTCGCAAAATTGACAAAGGAAGGCGAAGGCAGGGTGGATAAAGGAGTACGAGACGGTTGGCATGGATTATGCGTATAATGCATAGTTCTGTTCCGGGGGCTCGGCGGTATAGATAACCGATGTGGACGTCTTTACCGATAGAATAGGAGTTAGCGATGGAGAAGGTTGTCCAATTCACGCTTAACGGGAAGCCAGTTAAATTAAATGTCGACGGCGATCGGATGCTGCTTTGGGTATTGCGCACTGACCTGGGGCTCACGGGAACCAAGTATGGGTGCGGTGAAGGTATCTGCGGAGCGTGTACGGTGCTGGTCGACAATGAAGCAGTGCGGTCATGCTCGATATCCGTCTCGGACGTGCAGGGAAAGCACGTAACCACTATCGAAGGACTGGAGAAAAACGGCAAGCTCCACCCCCTGCAGAAGGCATTTATGGAGCACGATGCCCTGCAGTGCGGTTATTGCACCCCGGGCATGATCCTGACCGCATACAGCCTGCTTCGTGAAAACCCCAAGCCGACTTACGACCAGATCGCCAAGGGAATGGAGCACAATTTGTGCAGATGCGGAGCTCATAAGCGGATCATCGAGGCCATTCAGGCAGCCGCGAAAGAAATGGCGGGAGGAGCTAAAAATGGATAGTGACCGGATTACGGAGCTGGATTTTTCTGGTAATTTTAGCGGGCTCACGATGAGCAGGCGCGAGTTCCTCAAGGGAGTCGGCGCCGGTATTATCATATTATTCCTGGGCGGAGAAGCGATCGCACAGCGTGGAGGCCACCAGCTTCCCAGCGACTTTAACGCATTTCTCCGGATCGCGGAAGACGGCAAGGTGACGTGTTTCACCGGGAAGATCGAGATGGGCCAGGGAATTATTACCTCGCTTGCCCAAATGCTGGCCGATGAGTTGGATGTTTCGCTGGAATCGGTGAGCATGGTAATGGGTGATACCGATCTTTGCCCATGGGATGCGGGTACATTCGGGTCGATGAGCACGCGGTTCTTCGGTCCTCCGCTTAGAGCGGCTGGGGCAAAAGCTCGCGCGGTCCTGCTGGAACTGGCTGCCGAGCAGCTAAAGCGTCCGGTGGATAAGCTGGTTGCCGATAACGGGGTCGTGTTCGATGGATCGGATAAGAGCGTAAGAGTCACATACGGCGAGCTGGCGAAGGGAAAACAGATAATAAGGCATGTCGTCAATCATCCGGCAACTGATGCGGCTATAAAGAAACCATCCCAGCTCAAGGTGATGGGTAAGCCCGTAACCAGGCGTGACGCGATGGAGAAGGTGACGGGTAAGGCGAAGTATGCGGGCGATGTGCAGCCGGAGGGGATGCTGTATGCGAAGATCCTGAGAGCGCCGGCGCACGGAGCGACTTTGAAGACCGTCGATACATCGGGCGCGGAAAAGATAAAGGGCGTGCAGGTGGTAAAAGATGGCGATTTTATCGCCGTGCTGCACAAGTATCCGGATGTAGCTGAGGCGGCGCTGGAGCAGATTAGGGCTGATTTTAACGTTCCCACGTCCACGCTGAATGAGAATAATATATTCGATCATCTGCTGAAAGTCGCTTCGCCGGGAGAGAATGTGTCGAGAACCGGCGATGTGGAAAAGGCAATGGCTCGCGCGACAAAAGTGATCGATACGACATATTTAAACAGCTATGTGGCGCATGCGCCGATGGAACCACACACAGCGGTAGCGATGATCGAAGGCAAGAAGACGACAGTATGGGCTTCCACACAAAGCCCGTTCGGAGCGAAAGATGAAGTCGTCAGATTCCTTGGCTGCGCGCCGGAGGATGTGAGGGTGATACCTCCGTTTGTGGGCGGAGGGTTCGGCGGAAAGACGAGGAATCTGCAGGTTATCGACGCGGTAAGGCTCGCCAAATTGACCGGGAAGCCGGTACAGGTCGCGTGGACCAGGTCGGAGGAGTTCTTTGATGACAGCTTCAGGCCTGCGGCTATAGTCAAGATCAAATCGGGCCTTACGGACAGCGGCGAAATCGCTTTCTGGGATTATCATGTCTACTACGCCGGCACACGCGGCGCGGAGCATTTTTATGATATCCCGGATTCGGCGACGGTTTCGCACGGGTCGGGATGGGGAGGCGGTCCGGGAACGCACCCATTCGCCACCGGAGCATGGCGAGCGCCGGGTAATAACACGAACACATTCGCGCGTGAATCGCAGATCGATATGATGGCGGTGAAGGCGGGAGTGGACCCGGTCGAGTTCAGGATGAAGCACCTGAAAGAAGATAAGATGCGTGGGGTGCTGAGCGCGGCTGCAAAGCAATTCGGATGGACAGCCAAGCCACCGGCAGGCCGGGGATATGGAGTTGCGCTCGGGATAGATGCGGGGACTTACGTTGCTGCGATGGCTGAAGTCGAAGTAAACAAGAAAACGGGCGCGGTGCAGGTGAAGCGGGTCGTATGCGCTCAGGATATGGGGCTCTGCATCAATCCTGAAGGAGCGAAAATCCAGATGGAAGGCTGCATCACCATGGGCCTCGGATATACCCTGGCTGAGGAGATTCACTTCAAAGGCGGAGATATTCTCGACAGAAACTTCGATACCTATCATCTTCCACGCTTCAGCTGGCTGCCGAAGATCGAGACTATTATCATCGATAATCCGAACTTCGCTCCGCAGGGTGGAGGCGAACCGGCAATAATTACGATGGGCGCGGTAGTCGCTAACGCTGTTTATTCAGCCACGGGTGCGCGGCTGCTCCAGCTGCCGATGACCCCCGAACGGGTTTTGGAAGCGATGAAGAAGCGGTGAGATTGGGCATGGCAGGCGAAGGGTGCGGAGCGGTCGTGCTGGCTGCGGGAGAAGCGCGGCGCTTCGGCAGCCCGAAAATGCTGATGCCTTTTGGTGAGTCTACTATTATCGGCGCGGTGGTTCATGCGCTTACGCGCGTGGGCATCGCGCCGATTATCGTTGTGGCAGGGGCTAATTTCGATGATATCAAGAAGGCGCTGGTGGAGCAGCCGGTTGAGGTCGTACGTAACCCAAACCCGGGGGGCGAAATGATATCGTCGATTAAAATCGGAGTGAAAGCTCTGCCGGATTCGCTGGATAGATTTATAATCGCGCTTGGGGATCAGCCGCGCATTAAGCCGGAAGGCTTATCGCACCTGATCGAGGAGCAGACCGGGAGCGGGAAAGGAATAGCCATTCCGACTTATGAAGGCAAGCGCGGTCATCCGGTTGTTTTTGGTTCAAGCTATCTTAAAGAGATTCCAACGCTTGGAAACGAGCAGACCCTGCGAGATTTAATCGAAACTCACCATAGCGACATTGTGGAAATCGGCTGCGATTCCGATGCGTACGTGCGCGATATAGATACACGCGAGGAGTATGAGCATGAGCTCGAGCGATGGCACGCTGAGCAGTAACCGCGGCATTTTCAAGGAGATCGGCAGGATTCAGAGAAGCGGAGAGCGGGCGGCGCTTGCTACCCCTGCCCGGATCAACGGCTCGGCGCCGTGCGTAGATCAGTCCAGGCTGCTGCTTAGAGAAGATGGTTCCATTATGGGCACGATCGGCGGAGGATGGCTCGAAGCGGAGGTGCTGAAGCGCGCGCCGGAGGTTATCGAGTCGGGTAAGCCGTTGCTCCTCGATTTCAAGCTCACACAGGACGACGCGTCGAAAGCCGGGATGATCTGCGGCGGATCGTGCACGATCATTATCGAGCCTGTCGAGCCGGGAAGAACGGAGGAAATTTATGCCGCCGCGGCAAGGTTGGAAACCGATGGAGCCGACTTCACCCTCGTCACGGTTCTTCCCGATGAAGGTTCTATTCATAAACTTGCGATTCTGCCGGGTGGTGAGATGGTGGGATCGACGAGGGATGCGGAGACCGATGAAGCTCTCCGAAAGATGAACGGGCAAATCAGGGAATGGCCTTATCTTGCACAGGAGCCATTTAGGGTCTGCATTCAGCGGGTCTGTTCGCCTCCGTCACTTTATATCTTCGGAGCGGGGCATATCGCAGTGCCGGTGGAGCACCTCGCGAGGCTCGTGGGGTTCAGGACCATTGTCATAGACGACCGGGGCGAATTTGCAAACATCGAACGTTTTTCGCAGGCGGATCAGATCCTGGTTGCCGGTGTGGAAGATGCTTTTAATCAGCTCGAAATCGATGCGGGAGCTTATATAGTCGTGATTACGCGGGGGCATTTACTCGACGAGGAAGTGGTAGCGAGCGCCCTACGGACCCCGGTAAAATATATCGGGATGATCGGCAGCAGGCGGAAGGTGACGTCGATCAGACAGCGGCTTAATGAGCGCGGTTTTGGTGAAGAGGATATTGCGAGGGTTCATGCTCCAATAGGGATCGATATCGGCGCGGAGACGGTCGAGGAGATAGCGCTGAGCATTGTCGCGGAGGTTGTAGCTGTGCGGCGGGGCAATTTAAAATGCAGTTTGTCTTCTTGAGTCAGGGCTTGTCGTGTTATACTGCTCATGTATGGACACGGAGTCGAAATCGATAAATCGAAGATCTGACCGCGCGCTTATCGTGATTATCGCCGCATTTGTTGCGCTGTCGGCCATTTATTCGTTCGTTACACAGCTAAAGCGTGGCCCGGATGAACCCGCACACTTCATCTACATCCGCTCGCTCGCAACTGAGTTCTCCGTCCCGGAGATAGCGCACGTGGAGACGCATACCGAGGACTCAACATCCAGCCACGAAGCGCACCAGCCCCCACTCTATTACGCGGTTCTCGCAATCCCCTATGCCGCGCTGAACGCAATTGGATTATCGAGCGATGTGATATGGCGAGTGCTCAGGCTGCTCACCATACCTATCGGCGCGATCTGGATCTACTTCGTATACCTGCTCGCGCTGGAGTTTTTCGAAAAAAAGCCCTATGCGCTCGCGGCTACGGCGTTCGTTGCGTTAATCCCGAATGCGGCATATACGGCTGGGGTGGTCAATAATGACATAGCTATCTCGCTCTTTACCACCTGGGCTTTGATCCCGATTCTACGTTACTTCAAGACCGGGGAGATAAAACCGCGCTCCGCGCTCGGGCTCGGGGCGCTGATGGGGCTGGCGATTCTCACAAAAGCCCAGGGGATAATCCTGCCGGCGGTGTTTCTGATCGTTTCGCTCGCGGTTTGCAGGAAGAGTGAGTATAAGAATTGGAAGCAGGTGCTTTTATCCGCGGGTATCGCGCTTGGCACGATGGCGCTGGTGAGCGGGTGGTGGTTTGCCAGGTGCTATATACTCTACAAAACAATCTCACCCCATTCGCTTTATGATCCTATAGACCCATCCGGGATTGTAGGGGCATTGTTTGCATCGCCGTTCTGGATGGCGAAGGCGACCTGGAACTCAACCGGGCTTCTGATCGGGTATTTTTGGGCCCCGTTCTGGCTGATGCAGAAGTTCATCGATTTCATACCCTACTTCAATACCCTGTGTGCGCTGGCGGTGATAGGAGCGTTAGGGCTGGTCTTCAGGCTCCGGCGCGGTAAGGATGTGGACCGGCGTTCACTGGCGCTACTTATCGCGACTGCGATTTTGACCTACGTCCTGTGGCTGAATTATATTATCTCGGTGGATAAAATGGCGAACCTGCAGGGAAGACTGCTGCTGCCGGTGGCGTCGATCTTCGGGATAATCGCGGTGCTGGGGTTCGACGGATGGCTTCGCGGCGAGAAGGCGAAGATGATTGGAGTGATAACCGGAATCGTGCTGATGCTGCTTGCAAACGCGGTAGTTATCGGATGCGCGATTGCGTTTTACGCGGGCGGGGGAATTTAAATAGCGAGCTGGGGCGGGGTTTTAGGTCCCGCCCCAAGTAACAATGTTATATTCTGATATCGATGATCGCGCTGACGCCTACTCCGTAGATTCTCTTGATGTTACTGGTGGTCCTGCTGCCTACGGGGACTAGAGCGCGGGCGCGGATGTTTCTGCCGAAGATTGCATTGCCTTCGATCTGAACCACGGCCTTACACTTTTCGACGTTCTCCTTGGCTCCAATCACCTGCACAGCGCCGATGTAACCGCCTCCGCCGAGACTGAGGATCGGGACAACCGCCGTCGCCTCGGTGGTACCGGCATCTTTGTTCGCGGTGAGCTTATTGACGAAGTCGTTGATCTGCGAACCGAATTTGTCCACCACGAAAGCCACTCCCCCGACCTTCAGCACATCGCCTAAAAGACCGGCTTGCGTGTGCACGCAGGCTGAGGTCAGAAAGATGACCGCGAGAACGATAGATATTACCGTAAGCTTGATGTTACTGTTCATATTGACTCCTCCTTATGAGCGCTGAATAAGCGCGAGTATCATTGAGTTTCGCATAATGATGTGACGTGCTGGCGGTTCGGATCGAGCACGAAGCCTTCTGCCAGGTTACCACTACATTACCTGAAACTTAGTAATAAGCACATGTATATATACGCCATATCGGTTGAGTTTAACTACAGTATTAGAGAGACGTTGCAGAAAGCTCTTCCTTTCCCTGAATACTACGGCTTAGGAACTTTCACGGTTCCGTAGACGTAGATAATGTAGCACATACGCTGTAAAGCCTTTCCTTTCGGATGGACACTTTCCCGTCCTTAGTAGCGATAGCTGAACAGCCTCCTGAAAGGACCCCGCGGAGAGAATCTCCGCGGGGTATTCTTATACGTGGTGCAGACTGATATTTCACGGATGCGCACGGGAGATTGTGACAATCCGATGGCTGCATAGTATGATTTGTTTCGCTTGACCGCGTAAGACGGTGATGTTATACTTAACCTAACGTAATCTCGGCAATCGGATAGTAAAATTGAACTTCCTCAGAGACCTCCAAATCGGCGGGTGGACAGGTATTGCGTCTCACTTCTTCGACCTCGTCCTCGTATCAGCGACACTTTACTGGCTGATTATGCTCTGCAAAAGGACGCGGGCCTGGCAGATTATGTGGGGGCTGGCTGTATTCTTTCTGCTGGTCGGAATAACCGACCGCCTGCAGCTCCATACGATAAATTTCCTCATGCGTTCGTTCCTCTATGTGCTCCCGGTGGCGGTTGTTATTCTTTTCCAACCGGAGCTGCGGCAGATGCTCGAAAATATGGGTAATGTCGCGGGCTGGGGACGCGGATTGGCGGTGATGCCTAAAGAAGAAGTAACTTCGCTGATCCAGGTGGTCGCTCGCTCGGCAGCGAGGATGTCTGAGAGGAAGATCGGAGCCCTGATAGTGGTCGAGCGCGAGAGCGCGCTCGACGATATCGCCGCAACGGGCACGAAGATCAGCGCGATGATCAGCGAAGAGCTCATAGGATCGATTTTCTACCCCGGTTCTCCCCTCCATGACGGCGCGATCATCATTCGCGGAACACGGATAATGGCGGCGGGCTGCACCCTGCCCCTCAGCGAAAGCGCGCACGTCGGGACGATGATCCATACCAGGCATAAGGCCGCGCTCGGAGTGGCCGAAGAGAGCGACGCGGCTGTGGTGGTGGTTTCGGAAGAGACTGGAACAATATCGCTCGCGCTCGAAGGTAAGCTTCATCGAGGATTGGATGAAGAATCGCTCACGCAGTGGCTGCGGAAGATATCGGGAGCGCTGGATCAGCACAGCCCTAAATCGCATATAGCGCGCGGGGTGGACGGAACGCTTAGAAAGGCCAAGATCAGGCGGAGATGATACGAAATAACTGGCAATACAAATTTCTGTCGGTAGTCATCGCTCTGATCCTGATGTTCTATGTGAACTCCGAGCGTAATCCGCAATCGCGCAAACCGGTCCGCGTGACCGTGCAGGCGGTAAACCCGGCTCGGGGATATACAGTCGAAGTGGAGCCGCGAAGGGTCTCCGTATCGGTGCAGGGCTTAAAGAGCGCAGTGGATTCGATTGGTGAAGAGGAGATCCAGGCGCTGGTCGACCTCAGCAAACTGCGCGCGGACAGGGGTGTTATTGAAAAGGTCCTTCCGATTCAGATACAGACTCCAAGGATGTCGGACGATGAAGACTTGTCGTTTACCCCGGAGCCGCGAGAAGTCAAGATTACGATGGAAGCTCTGAGCGAGAAGCGACTGCCCGTGGATGTGGACTTCGCCACCGAGCCGCCTGTCGGTTATTCGTATACGAACCCCGTGCTGACACCGGCGAGCGTAAGCTTGTCGGGAAAGATAACCCAGATTGCGAAGGTGAAGCGAGCTGTAGTCACGCTCGAAGGCGATTCGAATAAAGGCGCCACCGAAGGTTATTATGAAGTCTCACCTGTCGATGCCAAGGGAAACGAAGTGCAGGGGATAGATATTAATCCGCAGAAGGTCCACCTGAAGCTGGATATGGTCGAAGTGCCGGCTACCAAGGCGGTAATCATCAGCCCGGCATTTTCGGGCGAGCCGAAGTTCCCCGCGAAGGTGACCAGATATGCCGTAAACCCGTCTTCGGTTACCCTCGAAGGCAAACCGAGCGTATTGGCGGGGATCAGCACGATCAGCACCGATAAAATACAGATAGACGGCGCCGATTCTACCGTCAGTCACGAGGTAGCGCTGCGAGTCCCGTCGGGAGTAAAAGTAGTAGGCGACGACACGGTCAAGATCACCGTGTATATATCGTCGAATTAGCGTCGCTGGAGATATTGACTATTGGAGACTATGCAGCCATAATCGCTGTATCGTAAGTAGCTGGCTGTTTAGAACAGACGTAAAAAGCCAGTAGGTTTCAGAAGCTAGATTTCAACAGGATGATCCTCTATTGAGAAAATTATTCGGCACGGATGGTGTTCGGGGGCTTGCTAATTCGGAGCTTTCGCCGTTTTTAGCGCTCAAGCTCGGTACGACGGCGGCGCACATTCTTATAGAGCGCAAGCCTAATGCTCGCGTCCTGATCGGTCGCGATCCCAGGATTTCCGGCGATATCCTCGAAAGCGCAATGATCTCCGGAATATGCTCGCAGGGAGCCGACGCGGTGCTCGCGGGGGTTATCCCTACCCCCGGTGTGGCTTACCTCACGCGTACGACCAGCGCAGCCGCGGGCGCGGTTATATCAGCCTCGCATAACCCAGTTGTCGATAATGGAATCAAATTCTTCGGTCCCGATGGCTTCAAGCTCGATGACTCCGTCGAATCAGCGATCGAGGAGTTGATAGAAGGGTTCGACAACTTCCCCAGGCCGCTCGGTGGAGATGTCGGGAATATAATGCGCAGGCATGAGCTGGCGTGGGAATACGCGGAACACGTGAAACGCACCGCGATTGCCGCGCCTGAGGGAATGAAGATCGTAATGGACTGCGCGAACGGAGCGACAAGCGAGCTCGCTCCCAGAATATTCGACGATCTTGGCGCGCGGATCACTTGTATAGCCTGCACCCCCGATGGAACGAATATCAACCAGGACTGCGGATCGCTCTATCCCGCGCGGATGGCGGCGATGGTGAAGGAAACCGGGGCGGATATCGGGCTTTCGTTCGATGGAGATGCGGACAGGGTCATTATGGCCGATGAGCGCGGCGAGATTGTAGATGGCGATCATGTGATGGCTATCTGCGCGATATATGCCGCGAAAACTTCAGGACTGCCGGCGAATACGGTCGTCGGAACCGTCATGAGCAATATCGGTCTCGAGATAGCGCTATCGAAGGTGGGGGTAAAGCTCACGCGGACCGCGGTGGGTGACCGGTATGTATGCGACGAGATGCGAAGATCGGGAGCGGTTATCGGCGGAGAAAAATCAGGGCATATCATCCTGCTGCCTCATACCACAACCGGCGATGGCATGATCACTGCTCTGCAGGTGATTTCGATAATGATCAAGACGGGTAAACGGCTTTCGGAGCTTGCGAGCGAGATGATAGAGGTTCCGCAGCTGCTGGTAAACGTGAAGGTCGAAAGGCGCGAGGGCTGGGATAAGGATGCCTCGATTATGGCTGCGATTCGCGATGTCGAGCGAAAACTCGAAAGCCGCGGGCGGGTAATCGTGAGACCTTCGGGCACTGAAAAGCTGATCCGGGTGATGGCCGAAGGTCCAGATGAGGCCGAACTGCAGGCGCTGGTTGCGCATATCGCGGATACCATAAGAAAAGCTATGTCCTAACCTCGATTTCAGGAGGGTTTTAACGCTTCTTCCACGTAGGGGGAGAAGAGATTAATTCTTATAACAGAAGGGAGAGTCTCAGTCCACGAAGGTGGACTTGGCGTAGTTATAGCCGCAATTTCAATCGCAAGGGCTACAGACTATCGAAGGTACAGACCTTCATTCAAGGTATTTGATATTAAGCATATTTAAGGTGCATCGCTGAATTGAGCCGGATTAAGAACGTGCCGCGCATATTCGCGGTTTTTTTTGCGTGTCTTGCTATTACGTCGATCGCGTGGTCAGCGGGTCGAAGGGGAACTGCTGTCACATACGAGATGAAGGGCAGGATCGTTATCGATGGGCCTGACTGGAGGCTTCCAAAAGGCTCGCAGCCCTCAGGCCATTCTCCGGCAATCTCGCCATCAGGTGATACGGTGGCATTTCTCAGATATGGAAACCTTTATCTCCTACGAAAAGGAAGCCCAAAACCGCGTCAGCTCACAACCCTATCTCCATCCGCCGATCAGAGTGCGGTCGCTCTGCCGATGAGAGTTTCCTGGCACCCCTCAGGACAGTGGATCGTCTTCACACGAGCTCTACCCTCGGAATATAACAGGCGCAGTAATTCGATCCGACCGATCACGAGGAAGCTCAAACCCAATGAGATATATATCGAATCGACCCAGACGATATGGCTGGCGGATGTGAAATCAGGTAAGGCGCGGCAGATCGTCGGGCTGATGGGGAATCCGCGCAAGCTCGAATCACAGATCGAAGGAGCTTCGGTTTATGAGCCGCTGTTTTCGCCTGATGGGAAGTCGATCTGGTTCTTGAATGGCGGATGGCTATATCAGGCCAGCGTGGATACGAAGAAGATTACGGCAGGTAAATCACAGCTTGTAGCACGGATAGGAAATGGGCTCGACTTTGAAAGTCCTGGCGCGTCGAGATCAGGATCGGGAGCTCAGATGCTGGCATGGAATGCGCGCGCGTCGAGGCTGTGCTACTGGGTGGGCCGTTTCTGGGGCACCGGGGTATCGGAATACGGGTACATTCAGTGGAAAAATGGTTCGTTCGGACACCCGGAGAAATGGCATCCCCAATTTGCCCAGCCCATTCTAAACGAATTCAATAATACCAACGTCTCGGGATGCGTGTTCGACGATAAAAACAACCTCTGGGTGAACACTTACTATGAGCGAGGCGCTCGCTGGGTCCGCGGCGATGACCGTGCTCAACTCCCCCCTGGCTCAGGTAGACCCGATTGGGATCGGTAGATCACACGACACAAAGTTTGACCGGTTTATAATCTCCTGCCATAGGCTACACTAAGCCGGATGATCGCAAAGTGCGGCAACTTTATGGTCAGGAGGCACAAAATTGGCGCAATTTAAACCATTCGAGATGCGGGGGATTCCGGTCGAGGACCAGTTCATGAGCTGGAATGATATGATCAAAACCCCCTACGACAAGAACTCCGTCGATGCCTACACCAGGACCCGCATAATCCTGATGAACGGCATCGAGCACAACAGCATACTTACCTCCCACTGTATGGATCGCGTAATCGACAATAACGAAATAAAACGCGCACTCGCGCTCGTTCGCCGCGCCGATTCGCAGCACCAGCACCTGGTCGAGTGGCTGAATCCGGCAAACCAGTCGGTAATTGAGACTACAATCGGCTATGAGCAGGTGGCGGTCGATCTTACAGCAAACCTTGCAAAGAACGAACCGGACGGTTATTTCAAGCAAGTGCTGGATTTCGCGCTCCTGGAGGACTTCGATCACCTGTTCCGCTACGGATGCCTGATGGAAGTGCTCGAGGGCAGAGACCCCAATTCTATCACCCAGGGAAAGACTGAAATCAAGCCCGGGCGGCCAACCGTAGTCGAACACAGGCATCCGTTCGAAGAAATGCGGATGCATTATGATAAAGATAAAGCCAGCGCAAAGACTAAGATGAATTATTTCACGATCGTCTCCGGCGAGCAGCAGACAATGCTTTATTATATGGGGCACGGTTCGATGGTCGCGGACGATATGGGCCGCAAGCTCTACGCGGAGATCGCCGAGATCGAAGAAGAGCATGTTACACAGTATGAACTCATCGGCGACCCGAGAGAGACTCCACTGGAGAAGATGACGCTCATACAGCTTCATGAAGCTTACAACTACTTCTCCTGCGCTCAAACCGAACCCGATCCGCGGATAAAAGGGATTTGGGAGATGCTTACGGAGCAGGAAATTCAGCATTTCATGGTCCTTAACGGACTCCTGCAGCAGTTCGAGAACCGCGACATCCGCGACGTGCTGAGGACTGATGTAATAGAACCGCTGATCGTATTCGAGCCGAATAAAGAATACATAAACGAAGTTCTAGAGAAGACCCTGGATTTACAGCCGTATAATATGCAATTTGTTCCCGATAGCCAGCTTCCCGCCGATTGGTTAACATACGGCTACCGGGAAAAGGTAAACACCGGCGGTGTGCCATCGGAACTGGTGGTGGATAGAGCGAAGCGAGAAGCTCAAGTTCCGAGCGCTATGTAGACCGATAAGATATGGTTCATTAAACAGGCAGCGGGAGATGCCTCCCGCTGCCTGTTTTGCCTATTGCCTGATTTATTACCCCGTGGTATCCTTGCTCGGTATCACTCTATTAATGCAGGATGGTAACGTGGACGCGCAAACCCTGATCAAAAAGCTTGGTCTTCTACCTTTATCCGTAGAGGGAGGGTATTTTATCGAGACATATCGCTGTGATGAAAGCATTCCCAAGTCCGGACTGCCCGGGCGATATGGAGGCGATAAGGCGTTTTCAACCGCGATCTACTACCTGCTTACGGCAGATACATTTTCTACGATCCACAGGCTTATTTCCGATGAAATCTTCCACTTCTATACGGGCGATCCCGTGGAAATGCTCCATCTTTATCCCGACGGATCGCACAGGATTATTACAATCGGCTCCAACATCGAAAAAGGAGAGATACCGCAGGCTATAGTGCCGAAGGGAGTCTGGCAGGGATGTAGAATCAGACCAGGGGGACGCTATGCCCTGCTGGGGACAACCGTTGCTCCGGCTTTTGATTATGAAGATTACGAAAACGGTGAGCGTGAATGGTTGATTGCCGATTATCCGGAATGCGCGGAACTGATAAAAGCGCTCACCAAAGATTAGCTGAGAGGATTTTACTTATGCCATCTCTATCGAAGCGACCGATTATCATGGGGACGCGCGGCGTTGTCACATCCGGGCATTACCTGGCCACCGCCGCGGGTTTTCGCATTATGGAGCAGGGTGGTAATGCTATCGATGCAGCCACGGCGATGAGCTTTTGCCTGAACCTGCTTGAACCGCACCAGAACGGGCTCGGTGGCGAAGTTCCGATGCTGGTTTACTCGGCTAAAGAGCGGAAGACCTATGCGATCAGCGGAATGGGCTGGTCGCCGAAGGCATTTACCATAGAATGGTGCCGCGATAATGGAATCGATCTTATACCCGGAGATGGTTACCTGCCGGCATGCGTTCCGGCAATGGTAGACACGTGGGCGGTAGCGCTGGCGCGATTCGGTACGATGAGTTTCGCTCAGGTTCTGCAGCCCGCTATCGAACTCGCAAAAAACGGATTCCCCATGACCGCGGATCTGCGGCAGATCATCGAAGATAGAGTTAAGCTTTATACCGAAGGTTATCGGACCAGCGGCGAGGTTTATATGCCGAAAGGACACGTTCCCGAAATCGGTGAAGTGTTCAGAAATCCCGACTTCGCTCATATTCTCGAGCTGATGTGCGAAGCGGAAACCGGCGCAAAGCATAAAGGCAGGCTTGCGGGGATCGAAGCCGCGCGCGACGTGTTTTATAAAGGCGAGATCGCCGAAAAGATAATCGATTTCATCACCAGCACCCCTGCAATCGATGCTAGCGGGACAGAGCACACAGGACTGTTATCATACGAGGACATGGCGGAGTGGCATGCCGCTCTCGAAGAGCCGGAGACGGTAAATTATCGCGGGCTGGATGTGTATAAATGTTCATCGTGGACTCAGGGACCAGTGTTCCTACAGCAACTTACGATACTGGAGGGGTTCGATCTTGCATCGATGGGGAACACATCGACGGAGTATCTGCACACATGGATCGAGTGCGCGAAGCTCGCGTTCGCTGATCGCGAGGTTTATTACGGTGATCCCGCCGTGGATAAAGTCCCGTTCGATATCCTGCTATCGAAAGAATACGCCGGGCGCAGGCGAGAGCTTATAGGATCGGAGGCTTCGCTGGAGTTAAGGCCGGGCGACATCGGCGCGGGAATCCCCGGATATGCAACATTCGATGTTCTCCAAGATAATCGACTCGCGCTTGGGAGGGATGATATCTCCGGTGAACCGGGTATGGGCAATGGTTACCCCGGCGATACTACCCACTGCGATGCAATCGATCGTGAAGGCAATATGATCGCAGCCACCCCAAGCGGCGGTTGGATACAATCCTCACCGGTTATACGCGGCCTGGGGTTCCCTCTCGGCACCCGCGGGCAGATGTTCTACCTGAACGCACAGCGCCCCAACGCTCTCGCCCCGCACAAACGCCCGCGCGCCACGCTGACTCCGACCATAGTCACCCGAAACGGAGAACCGTATCTCGCGTTCGGAACTCCCGGCGGCGATGGGCAGGACCAGTGGACCCTGCAATTCTTCCTCAATTATGTCGATTTCGGAATGAGCATCCAGGAAGCGCTCGACGGATGGCATTTCGACATCTCGCATACGCCGTCGTCGTTCTACCCTCGTAAAGCTTCACCAGGTGGAATTACCCTCGATCAGCGTATACCCGATGAGATCGTCGAGGAGCTGAAGCAGCGGGGACATAACGTGCTCGCGATCAATCCTTACGAGGGTTTGAAGATGATGGCGATAAGGTGGGATAAGGAGCTGGGAATTATCGCCGGAGGTGTGGCATCGAGCCCAACCAACGCCTACGCACTGGGCTGGTAGATAAAAAATGCTCCGGCGCTGCACTTCGCGCCGGAGCATTTATGATAATCGATACTCTATTTGACTACACGGAAGCCGATTTTCCCACCCCACATATTCGGATATTCATTCCAGCGAGCGTATAATTCTCCACGGTTAGAACTCCGGTCACCGGCATTGTAGTAGATTCCGGGGTAGAGCCCCCACCATCCGCCGCCTTTTATGACTTTTGTCTTGAACTGATTGGGCAGTGGTCCCTGCGGATTAACCCACCCACCGAGCGGTGTCTGCTGATAATAGGTAGGATCCATCCAGTCCTGCACCCATTCCCAAACGTTACCAGCCATATCCATGCAGCCATAGTAGCTGGCGCCTGGGATAAAAGCCGACAGGAGCGGTATAGAAAGTCGGCAGTATACCGTTAGAGTAGATCTGTACCCTCATCGGATCCCAATTATTGCCCCACGGATATATAGTAGCAACCCCAAGGTCAGGGTTCCAATGCGCCGCTTTTTCCCATTCAGCTTCGGTCGGCAGTCGCACGCCAGCCCAGTTACAATAGGCTTCAGCTTCGTACCAGCTTATACCGACCACCGGGTGGTTATCTGTCTGGAATTGAAATCCATCCCAAAGCCACGTCTTATCCCACCAAGCTGGTTGAGTAAGGTTGTAGAGGCATTTATAATACCAGCCTTCTTGAGACCAGTAACTCGGATTCTGGTACCCACCGGCGTCCATAAATTTCCTATATTCACCGCGAGTGACTTCATATTTACCGATTGAATACTCGTTCAAATAAACACTGTGCTGCGGCTTTTCACTCGGAAACGCAGTGCCATCACCAGGCACAGCTCCCATCAGGAAGTCTCCCTCAGGGATACGGATCATTTCACCACCATAGAGCGTGGTAACACCAAGAACCTGAATATCATTTGGCTTTGCAATCAGCACAGCCGGTACAACGTTTCCATTACCATCGGACACGATGTTGGAGATTCCAGTTACGGCGACCAATGCGCCGTTAACTAACGGGCTCGCACCCTGCGGAATGATGAGATTCAGCTCATGGCTGCCATCGCTCAGTTTGTTGGAACCAACCACCCTTCCCCAAGCTCGAATGTACCAGCCAACGTTGTTCAATCCTACGCCGCCAGTGGCGCCGATCTGACCGCCATTAGCCGACATGACATTCGATCCTCCGACAGCGCTGATAGGCATTCCAAGTGGAGATGCGCTACCACTGCCGCCGAGAGTCACACCGGTCGCGTTGATTGCCCTTTCACCACAGCCAACAGTAGACATCACCCCAGTAACAGTGACTTTCGTATTCGGACTCACCACCTGGGAACTGGTGATACGGATACCGACTCGATTGCTGTCCTGGACATAAAAGAACCCGGGAAAACACAGAGTAACGACTGCCCCTTCCAGCGAAACCTGAGCTGCATCAGGCATAGTTTTCAAGGCGCCGACACTCGTTATAGCCGGTGCAATGCGTGCGGAGAACAGTATCAGCAAAGCACCGATAAGCAATATTCTTCTGATCGACATAGCGTTGCCTCCCATTCGTCCGCCTGGCTATCGAGCTACCCGGAAGCCAATATCAGCGTTATAAAGATAGGGGAATTGACCAAACCGGTACCACGTCGGTACACTAGTCGCCGGCGAAGCCCAGCTTCCTCCTCTGTAGACCTGGTATCCGTAGAAATCATATTCGGGCCTGTTGGCGCCGTCGGGATTGATCCATCCGATCACAGGTGGATTGTTGTACCAGTCGGCTGAGTAGTATCCTCGACACCATTCGAAGACATTACCCGCCATATCCATGCATCCGTAGTAGCTGGCGCCCGCTGGGAATGTGCCTACGGGGGCAGTTTTGTTACTGATCGGCCAGATGGTATTTCCTTCACTATTGCACTTGTTCGGATCCCACATATCACCCCAGGGGTATGTTCTCTCTTTCTGTGCAACAGGATCCCAGCCGGCAGCCTTTTCCCACTCAGCTTCAGAAACACGCCTCACACCGGCCCATTTGCAATAGGCATCCATTTCAAATGGTGAAACACCTACAACTGGGTGCTGCTCGGTTTGATTCCAGGATGCATTATCCCAAAACTCAGGTTTATTAGTGCGGAACTGAAGCCTCCACCACCAGCCTTCCGGGGTCCAATATTCCTGGTGATCATATCCACCCGCATCGATGAACTTTCGATATTGAGCACGGGTAACTTCATATTTTCCTATCCAATAACCATCGAGCCAGATAGTATGCTTTGGTGACCAGATTTTGGTGCGGGAATCGTTAGGGTCTTCATCAGTGCCCACGGTAGATTCACCTGCGGGAATATAAACCATCGGGTCAGTGTATTTGCATTCGGGTGGAGCGGCATCGATCTGCAAATCCTGAGGAGTTCTCACCAGTATCGCTCTACGTGTTACCCCAGCCTGATATTGGAGAGAGCTGATACCCGTCACGGTCACCTTCGCGCTATAACCGGGATTGCTCATGCCGGGGAGCAGGACCACCAGCAAAGCGCAATGTGTACCGTCATCTATTGGAAAGTCAGCTTGATCACCGGGTTTTCCCATCATAACAGTGCCGGAAGTTTTGACAAGTTGACCGACATTGTTTGGTATCCCGTCGGAGTTGGGCACACCCCGCTGGCCTGTCTTATTCGATGGATCGTAGGCGTAGTCTCCACCACCTATTTCCTGGTTCGATACGAGCGGCGGATCGTAGACTTGGAAACTAGCTGATGAGGCAATGATTTGACGTTCGAAGGAAGGACTGGTACTCATAACACCAGTGATATCCGCAACCTGACCGGGATATGTGGTAGCATTCGACACAACACGAATACCACTATTATGGTTCGAATCAGCTACGTAAAACACTCCATTAAAAGCAGCCGTGACTACCACATTCGATAGTTTGACCGCGGCGCCGTCTGCCAGTCTTTTCGCATCGACAACCGGGATCGATGCTCCATTACCCGGTATGGCGTTGATCAATAAAAAACCAATCATAAAGCTTAACACCGTTAACCATACCGCGGCACTCCGTCCTGGTCCCAGATTTTGCCGTCCCCGAACGTTCATTATACTCATCCTCCGTGCCCGATTCTGTTACACGATACAGTTAATTGGGTGGGCGAATTGTACCTCATCTTTTTGATTATGCCACGGGCAACCCCATTTGTCCACAGTCAATCGCAATTAGGCATACCGTAAAAATCTTATGAATAGGTCTTTACAGAAGAGCATGGTATAATCCAAACAGCAAAGAAGCACAGATAAAAGCGAATAATTCGCATGGACGCACAGCGGTTGGAGAAGCATTGTGGCTGTTAATATACGGAGAGTATTATATGCTGTTTGGTTCTTGACACTTTGCGCAGGCGCATGTCATGCGGATATAACCATAGAGCACGCATTCTGTCGGGGTGGCCAGGTATTTATCCACTGGTCCGATCCAGGCACTACATACGATCATTACAGGGTATATCGCTCCACTCTGCTTATAGATTCCACAACGTTCGATCAGGCACAGTTAATCGCTGATAACGTTCCCGTACACAGCGCAAAAGATCTGGCTGCCACTACCATAGCGGCGCGAAAGGGCCAGGCAGACCCGAATGTAGGTTTACGAATAGACGATCTAGCTGCTCCGCTAGACCCGGATGACGACCTCTACGTCTACACCACCCAGGACGCCGGCTCATTCTTCTATTGCGTTAAGGGGGTAGATGCAGATGGTGTCGAGCAAGGTGATGTGATACCAGGCATGAACAGCCTCGTCGACCCCATCGATATTTCACCCGGTGAGCCTGAACCAATTCTGGATGAGCAAGGAAATGTGTCCGTTAATGACTGGACCTATCCATATTACACATATACCTGGTATCGCCGGTCTAATGAATGCAGTTACGACGGCGCTCCCACAAAGCTGACAGTAACGCTCCCGAGCACGAATTATTATAAATCTCAATGGCAGACGATGTTATATCTTCATTACCACGGTGGCACGAACGCAGTTATGCCATGGTGGAATACCATAGTCATCTCACCCTGCGATGTAAATAACTTTCTTCCATCCAGCTATTCGTGGTGGTATGGTTATGCCGATACCTACCCAGATTTCACCAATGCGACGGTGGTGAATTACTCCGAGAATATGCTTCTGGATATGCTCGCATGGGCAAATAAGAATTTCCCAGTAGACACTAATCGAGTATTTCTCAACGGTGGTTCGATGGGCGGTACCGGTTCAATATCATTCGGTTTACGTCACTCCGAGCTCATAGCGGGAATAATGGCGCAGGTCCCGCAAGTCAACCCGGGATTGCCTGGAATCGGATGGTCACAAGATGAGCTGGAGACGATTTGGGGACCGGTATCCTCAAACATCAGGACCAATGACGGCGCCGGGGTGTGGGACCGGCAAAATATGACGGCATACGTTAAAGATCACCTGGAAGACCTGCCATATTTAAAGGTGCAGAACAGCAAAAACGATGCGGTCCTGATGTGGTTCCAGATCCCGGATTTCTACAAAACCCTCAATGCTTCGAGGCATGGTTTCATTGCTGCTTGGGGACAGGGTGGCCACAACAATAGCAGCACGGGTCTTCCGAGCGAATACCTGAACTTCGACATAATGAGCAAAATAAGTCTCAATCAGAGTTATGTGGTAATCAGTAACTCGTCGGTAAGCAATGATCCGGGAAATGGTGATCCGGCCTCCGGCGATCCTATCGGCCAGATGAATGCCGGATATAATTGGAGCATTCTCACTGATACCCCTCAGGAATGGAGTGCGAATATTTCTTATTACCAAGCGAAGGAAGTCAGGGCGGATATATCCGCAAGACGCATTCAGTTTTTTAACTTCCATGCAGGCGACCCCCTGGTTTATTCGCTTACCGATGTCGCAACGGGCAAAATCATACAGTGGGGAAGAGTGGACGCCGAACGGGAAAGGTTCTTCGTTATTCCGAACCTGCCGTTCAATGGCACTCAGCGCAAGCTTTCGGTGTGGAAATCATCGAACCAAACATTTAGCGATGTGATCGAAGCGGAGGAATATTCGCCGGTAGATATCGACGCCGTGGTAGTAACAGCAGTTTTTAACGACATCTGCTATGGTCAGTCACCCAATTACGTGCCTGCCATCGGGATATTGGGAGCATCGGGACTAAAAGTGGGCAGCCTGATCCATTTGCAGGGGACAAAAGCAATGGCCGGTCTGCTTCCCGCCGTTCAAGTATCATCTCCAAATGTAGCCTCTTACGGTACGGTGGATGTTAAGCCTGTCGGAGTCAGCCGCCCGTTCCCTCAATCTCAAAACCCCAGCATAACGAACGGACTGCTCGTGAAGGTGTGGGGTATCGTGCAAAGCGTTGATGGCGCACTCTTTACCATAGACTCAGGCGCGGGAGTTATGCTTGTCTATGGTATTACCGGAGTGCCGCCTGATCCCGGAAGCGTTGTAGTTGTAACAGGAATAGCCGACACGACAGTGCCGGGGATAAGGGTACGTTCACCACAGGACGTTCAGATAATTCAGTAGGCAGCCATTATAATGTTCTAATGCTAACGGCGTTGACGCGGAACTCCACCTGATCTATAATGACCCCAACCCCGAAAGCTCAGGAGGAGTATAATTGCGCACACGAATCTTCATAATTCTCATAGCAGCGGCTCTCATATCGCTCCAGTTCTGCCTGGTCCCAGCGATTTGCGATGAGCCCAGTACAACCACGGCTCCGGCGCCTGCCGTAAGCCCGGCTGCACCCACCACTCCGGCAACCCCAGCTGCTCCGGTGGCTGTGGAAGCAGCGAAACCACAAGCTATTGAAATAACACCCGATACCCAGATCTTCAAGCGAACACCTAAAATCGACGGAACGATCGAGGATGGCGAGTGGGACACTTATTATATTCTCAACAGTGATGGGATCGACACCACCACTTACGCCGACTGGGACTCACAAAATTTGTACCTGGCAGTTAAGGCGAATAAACCGGTCGATTTACTCGCGCTCCTGGACGCAAACGCTGATGGCTGGCTCAATGGTGAAGATAATTATCAGTTCGAGATTATAAAGGGCGCGCTTTCCCTCAGCCGTTATGACTCACGGCACTCCCGAACTGCGGCTCCGGTGGCAGCAACTCCCGCCGAAGCCACCATGGTCGAAGTAAGGAGTGGGACAGCGAATGGAATGAACGTTATAGAGATGCGCATTCCCGCGGATCTGATTCGCGGGTTTAAGCTTTCGGCTGAGAGGAAGATCGGGCTACTATTGTCTGTTAAGCCCGCTGATGCCACGGATTGGATCCCATCTTCGGCGCCTGGAGACACGAGGGAGTGTACCCTTGTAACTAAGAAGATCGTCTCGCTTAAACCGCTGGATCTCGGCTTCGATCTGAGATATCCCAGGATTGCCAGAGGTGAAGAGCTCGTGGCAAAGTTCCACATGACAAACATCGGCGCCGAGACTGTCGATGCTCAGACATTCGTCATTGCCGGTGAGGGCAAATCCGGTGAATATTTAAACAGCGAAAAGATACGTATGGATGGCCTGGCGCCGCGAAAACACCTGGCTCATGACGTGAGATCGATAATACCTATGGATATGCCCCTGGGCAGCTGGGCTTTAGGAGCCGAAGTGAAGTCGGGGGATAAGAGGCTTGGAGGCGCGCTTGTAAGTTTCGATGTCGTGGAACCGTTCGAGATCGAGTTGAATGTACCAGATAGATCCGTTAAGGCAGACGTCAAGGACGTAACCATCGGAGTGGTCATCACAAATAACATGCGGCACAGTGTCCGTGGTGACGCGAAGATTACCCTACCCGTTGGATGGGAGCTCTGGAAGGACTCCGACAAGCGAGATTTTGCTGTCTCGGGCGAGGCGATATCTTCAGTAACATTCAAAGCGAAACCGCCGCTAGGTGCACTCGGTAATGTCCCGGTAAAGGTGGACGTTACGATCAACGGCAAAACAGTCAGCGCCGAGGGAAAGTTTAACGTAGTTAATCCTTAGATAATGCTGGTAAAAATGCTTAACAAAAAGCCCGGCTGTATAAGCCGGGCTTTTTTTCCATATACACCGATAAGCAGCCTTTAGACGACTTTATCCCATAAGACCTGGCTTTTTGAGTCGAGCTCGTTGATCTGGGGCACTTCAAAGCGATTCCCATCGACATCATTCACCAGATAACGCCCTGGCTCGATCTCATGGATACTGTCACGAATGCCGCGCATCACGAACTGGCGGCTGCCGCGGTCAGTCTCAACATCCCAGTAGACGGTCCCAAATTCTTTCTTAGCCTGAACAATACGCTGGACCTTGGGTATAAAGTATCTCTTATCGATCTCACGCTGGACCAGCTGGCGAGTAGGTCCATCTAAATCCCGCAAATGCCTGAGCATACCGATCTCATGACCGCTGATCGCATCGAGCAGACCAATGTATTCGTTAAGCTCAGTCAGAGGAAACGCTCGCACAGCGCGGACCTTCAGGTAAGACCTGTCGCCTTCTATGGTGAGCACCATCGCATCGCCGCGCATCACAAAATGGAGCTTTTGAGGATCGAGATACTCGAGCTCTCCAGCTGCGTCGTTTTGATCTTTATAATCTAGCGTCCAATCAGGCATTATCCTTCTACCGCCTTGATCTTCGAAAGTTCCTGCTGAATGTCTACCAATCTCCGATAAACACCATGGCGCTCTATCAGCTCGTCATGAGTTCCAATCTCCGCTATACGACCATCTTCAAGGACGACCAACCGATTAGCCTGGCGAAGAGTAGAAAGCCTGTGAGCGATGGCGATTGTTGTGCGGTTCTTTACAAGCCTTGCAAGCGCCTGCTGAATCTGGCTCTCGGCCTGCGTATCTACCGATGAAGTCGCTTCATCGAGGATGAGTATCTTAGGATCGCACAAAATTGCCCGTGCAATTGAGATTCGCTGCCTCTCACCACCCGAGAGGCGTCCACCTCGCTCACCGACCTGGGAATCATAGCCATCCGGCAGCTTCATAATGAACTCATGCGCATTTGCAGCTTTAGCAGCACGAATAACTTCCTCACGAGAGACATCTCGGCGCGCGTAAGAGATATTATCGATGATAGTGCCGTTAAACAGGAACGGATCTTGTAAAACAACGCCGATCTGGCTGCGAATATCGCGCATCGCTATCTTACGCACATCTACCCCGTCGATAAGGATCTCACCCTCGGTAACATCGTAGAACCGGCAGATAAGATTGATGAGAGTCGTCTTTCCGGCGCCGCTGTGCCCGACTAATCCGATCATCTCACCGGGTTCTATGCGGACTGATACATCCTTGAGGACCGGATTTATCGGTTCATAGCCAAAGTTTACGTTCCTGAATTCGATCTCACCCTTCATATCCGGCATGCGAACCGGCTGATCCACATCAGCTACTTCAATCTCCTGATCGAGAACTTCAAATATACGCTCAGTAGCGGTAAGACTGTTGGAAAGGAAGTCAGTGCTGCGGCAAATGAGCTGGAAATTGGCATAGAACATCGCGTTGTACTGAAGGAACGCCATCAGTGTGCCTGGAGTCAACTGCCGGTGGATATTCAAAACCGCGATTCCACCGATAAGCCAGATGAGAGCGGTGCTGAAATTGTTGAGAAGGCCTATGGTCGGCCAGAAAGTGTTGGAAGCCGCGGCAACCTGCGCATCGGCGTTGTAGACCGCGTCTACCCGCTGATTGAATCGACTGATCTCCTTATCTTCCTGAGCAAATGCCCTAATGACGCGAATACCCGCAAGAGCATCGTGAAGAACAGCACCGACTCGCGACCAATTATGCCAGTATCGATGCCACTGCTTTTTGAGGCGGCCGAAAAATTTAATAGAAAGAAGAGCAATTATCGGACTCGGAGCGAGTACCCAAAGTGTCAGGCTCGGTGAGAGTAAAGCCATCAAAACAATCGAACCAATTATCTGCAGCGTGCTGATAAGATAATACTGCAAGAGCTGGTTCATGAAATTATTAAGCGCGCTCGTGTCCTGAGTTATACGGGACATGATAGAGCCGACCTGGCGCTTGTCGAAATAGCTCAGGCTTAAGTGTTGGAGGGTTTGATAGAGCTGCACACGGATATCAAGAGTCAGACGACCGGCTATCCACGCGACTCGCTTACCCTGCGTCATCGAAATACGCCAGGAGATGATCCAGATAATAAAATAAGTCAGAACAATCGTAACCAGGACACTGATCGAATGAGACCATCCCGGCATACGAAACAGGTAAGGAAAGTCGACCTTGCGCCCGAATAGATTGTCCCAAAACGGCTTATTCAGGTACGGGACAATGAGGCTGATGATGATAGAGGTTACCATCAAACCCGCGATTGCACCCAGCTTGCCCCAATAAGGCTTAGTGAGCCCAAGAAGGCGCTTCATAACTGCCGCTTTATTAACGCAGGCTGGACAGACCTTGCTGCCGTCGGGAAGAAGCCGGCCACATTTATCGCACCGCTTGCTGTCCTCTTCTTTTGCGGGTGGTATCTCTTCATTTCGAGACAGGTATTCGAGGGCACGCGCAACTCTGGTGAAACGAGGGGCAAGGCTGTGGGTATAGTGAAGGAGGTCGATAACCTTTCCATCTACACCGACCTCAAGCACTCCACTGCCGACGAGGAATTCCGCGTTTACCTCCGAAATGTCCTTTAACGGCACGGCATGAAGAAGCTTAGCTCCATCATCGTCGGAGAGAAAAACGTAGGCATGGTCGTTTGTGGCAATGAGCCACCTTTCACCAAACTTTCCGCACCCGTCGATATCCGTAGATACTGCAAGTTTCGTTTCACCGTCCTGACCTGTGACTTTTAATAGTTCAGATCGAACGGTCTCCGGTAACGGTTCCACTATTGCCATTATTCAGTTCCTCGTACGCTAAAAGGCGCCTGGAGGCGCCATCGATTGCATTATAACACCGGTTGGCTGGCAAGTCTACCCGTTATGCTGCATAATATGAGAATCCGTTTGACTAGCTGTTATAGATTCCACCTGATAGCATACCCACGAAGCAGCTGCAAGTTCTAAAATTAGAGCATTTATTAGTATGTTATCTCAAATAACAACTGCCGGTAGGCATATGTCTACCGGCAGTTAACATACTAAAGAATCCGGATCAAGGACTACGGGGTGATGGCGATACTTCTTCTGAGGGTCGGCGAGACATTGGATGTGGGTCCGAAATTATACCACTGGTTGGTGTCGGTATCCCAGCAAGTGGTGGTTATCGCCGTAGACTCAGGCAT
>Ga0123519_10001750_pt1 | contig 37114 bp, 34 predicted proteins | sample YelNatPaOPRAMG02_FD_87396 | JGI IMG/M metagenome (GOLD analysis project Ga0123519, IMG submission 87396) | Hot spring microbial communities from Yellowstone National Park - Yellowstone National Park OP-RAMG-02 (version 2) | ecosystem: Environmental > Aquatic > Thermal springs > Hot (42-90C) ... | reverse complement strand
TGAAAAATTAGCCAATAGAGATTTAGTGAATGATCCGAGGAAAATCTATACCTATGTTGGACTGCCAAACAAAAAAACTTTATCTGATGCAGAAAATGCTTTTACAGTCAACAATTCTTATATCACTTATCAAAAATTAGGAATCTCAGAGTCTGACCCTGATCGGGAAGCAAAAAGAGAACGAATTATCAAATTTATCCATGGATTTGATTCCTATGATTGGGATCTTAATGGAATCACGGATGAAAAGAGAAAAGCTTCATATATCAATGATAGTGGACAGACAGTACAAGTTGAATGGATATTAGGGGCATTTATCCATTCAAAGCCATTAATCATCCACTATGGTGATAAGTCTGTAATTTATGCAGGGGCAAACGATGGGATGCTTCACGCTTTTGATGATTCCGATGGAAGAGAGCTCTGGGCTTTTATCCCACCCAGTCTACTTTCAAAACTAAAAGATTTTGAGTCAAACAATACTCTTCAGATATTTGTGGATGGGACACCGAAAGCCTATATCGAAAGGAAAAGGGATGGGAGTATCCAGAAAGTATATATTATCTTTGGTCTGAGACGAGGCGGAGATCGTTATCTTGCTCTGGATGTTACAAATTACAATGCTCCTAAACTTCTATGGGAAATTGCTCCTCCTACTTCCTCTCCTTTATTGGGTCATGAGGTTACAACTGGTTTTGATAGACTCGGGCAGACATGGTCTGCTCCATTGATCAAAAAAGTTGCAAGTGGAAATGGATCGAAGGTTGTGGCATTTTTTGCTGGCGGTTATGATACATGTAACGATCCAAATATGAGTTGCGGTTCTACCCAGAAAGGAAATGCTCTCTATGCCATAGACATCGAAAATGGTTCTTTACTCTGGTCTTTTTCAAACGCGGATATGAAATTTTCCATACCCAGTGATATTACCGCATTAGACACGAATAATGATGGCAATGTAGATCGATTATATGTGGGGGATTTGGGGGGACAACTCTGGCGATTCGATATCAAAAATTTAGATAATATTGGTGAATGGCAAGGGAAAAGAATATTCAGAGCCAATCAATCATCGAGTGAAAAAAGAAAGATATTCTATCCTCCTGATGTTTCTTTCGAGTCAGACTATGAATGGGTATATTTTGGAACAGGGGATAGGGAAAACCCAAAACAAGAGACAGGAACAGCAAGCTTTCCAACTCAAAATCGTTTATATGCCATCAAAGACAGAAACCCTTCCACTCCATTGACCGAAGGAAATCTTGTTGATGTGACAAGCGATATTTTACAAAAACCGAATCCGACCCCGGAAGATATAAATTTACAGCGCCAGACTTTAAATAATTTAAATACTTCCAGTGGCTGGTTTATCACTCTTGAAAACAAAGGAGAAAAAACTACAGCGTCTCCTGTCATCTTTGGTGGAATTGTTTACTATACTACCTTCACTCCCTCTTATCCGACCGAAGGAGATATCTGTTTCTTAGGCGAAGGGACAGCAAGGGTCTATGCTCTCCAATATAAAACAGGGAATGCAGCCTTTAATTTTGACCTCGAAAATGATACAGAAGAAAGGAAGATTATATATAAATCGGATCGCTCTATGATCATTGGTGCTGGAATTCCCTCTCAAGTAGTGATTGCTGTCGTGAAAGGGAATGTAGTTGGATATGTTGGTGTGGGAGGTGGTATTTTCTCCCCAGAGATGGGTAGTAAAAAGAATATTATTCCTCTCTATTGGAGGAGAGTCTTTTAATATTTAAAGGAGAAAAAGATGAAAAGGACGAAATTTCTGATAATGGCGGGATTAATCATTTTAGTTAACCTCTTGTTATTAGAAATGACTCTTTCTCAACAAAAAGAAGGAGATAGGTTCTTTCAATCAGGAATAGTAAAAGAGATGACTTCGGATCGGAAGGCGATTATTGTAAATGGCAAAAAGTTTTTTATTCATTCAGATACTCAAATTGTTGATCATAAAGGAAATAAATTAAAAATGGAAGATATAAAGCATAATATAGACGTAGCTATTGATGCGGTCACTTATTCAAATGGCTACCTGATTAAGAAAATTGTCATTATTACAGATCGGGGCGTTTAAAAAATTATTTTCCTTTTAATTTCAAAATCGTTTTGGCGAGGGCCTCTCCGTTTCGGTCCATCGCATATTCCACGGTATCCTCTGCTCCTGTGGACTTAGTCCTAAGATCTATCTCATAGATGACCTTCCCCGTCTCCTTATCGATGAATTGATAATGAGCCGCAAAGGAGGCGGTTCCCGTAAATTCTCCGCCCGGAATAAAAGAACGACCAATTCTTCTTCCCACCGTAGATTTTACATACTCTTTTACCGCACCCTGAATGATCAGAACCTTTGAGCCCGAAGGAATCGATTTGGCCTCCTTTCCACCCTCTTTGGCAATCCCATCGAAAAGTCGATACTTTTCATTATATCGTTTGATTTGATAAACCGCCTTTTCAGCCATTAAGGAACCGGCCGATTCAGGAGCTGGAGATCCAGAGGGAACCTCCAGGTCTTTTATAATGACGGCGGTATAATCCTTTAAACTCAATTCTTGAGCCTGAATCGGATTTCCTATAATCAACCCTAATCCAATACCGATTACCATCAGAAGCCTCTTCTTTAAGATCATTCCTTCGCCCTCCTTTTGGCAAATTTTTTCGTAGATGAATCTTAACTTTGAATAGATAAAATTGCAATACTTGTGTTTTTGAAGGAAATGAGATAATTTAAAATTATGTTCAAGGTGGCCATCATTACCATCAGTGACCGAGGGGCAAAGGGTCTGAGGGAAGATGCGAGTGGGCCTCTTATCAAGGAGATGATCAAGGACCTTCCCGGAGAGGTCATCCATTATGAAATCGTTCCAGATGAGAAGGAAAAAATCATTGAGGCATTGAAACGAAACGCCGATGAGTTGTTAGCAGATCTCATTCTGACTACAGGGGGGACAGGAGTGAGTCCAAGGGATGTCACACCGGAGGCAACCCTTGAAGTGATTGAGAAAGAAGTCCCAGGATTTTCTGAGGCGATGCGGGCAGAAAGTCTCAAAAAGACTCCCCACGCAATGATCTCCCGAGCAGTCTGTGGAATTCGTAGAAAAAGTTTGATCGTGAATCTTCCTGGAAGCCCAAAAGGGGTAAGAGAGAATCTGACCGTCATCCTGCCTGCCCTTCCCCATGCCCTATCCAAAATTAAGGGTGATCCTTCAGAGTGTGCACAGGAATGAATGGAGGCAAAAATGCGTTCTTTTCTACCAGAGGAATGGGAAAAATTTAAAAAATGGATCGGTTTGATAGAGTCGCCTCTCGGAGTTTACTACACCGATGAGAAACCGGAGGGGGTCTCTCCAAAAGAGGGGATCTCAGGCTGTATGATAGGACTCCTTCAGAGGGCAAGAAAGAAAGGGGAAACCGTTTTCTTTGACCAAACCCATTTTGGATGTCCGGGGGGAGGTTACTATATGGGGTTTCTCAAAACACCCCGGCCCAATATCGAGTACTTCCTTTCCTGTGGAATTCCAGGGGAGATGGAGGGAGAACGTTATATTAAGACCCCCGAACTCGCAAGGGAGTATTTTAAAAAGATGAAGCCAAGGCCAGCACCCGGCTCTTATTGTGTCTTTAAACCGATTGAACGATTTCAAAAAGGAATCGAACCGGAAGTGGTCATTTTCTTTGGAACTCCCGATATTCTTTCCGGTCTCTTCACTCTCACCAATTATGCCCTTGAAAGAATGGATGGAGTCTATTCTCCATTCGGGTCTGGATGCAGCACCCTCTTAACCTATCCTTTAAAGGAGGCAGAATCGACCGAGCCTCGTGCTATTCTCGGGATGTTCGATGTTTCTGCAAGACCTATGGTGGAGAAAGAAGTCCTTACCTTATCCATGCCCTATTCTGTCTTTTTAAAACTCCTTGAGAATGCCGAGGGGAGCTTCCTTGAAACCGAGAGCTGGAAGAAGGTACACCAAAGGATATCGAAGTTATAATTCTAAAAGGAAGGGCGATGATTTTCTCCGAGACGATCTCTTTCAGTACAAAAGGGTTTACCGATATTATTGATATTACGGATCGAGTAGCCTCCATTGTCAAACGGTCGAAGATTCAGAATGGTTTGGTCACTGTCTTCTGCCCGGGTTCCACCGGAGCGGTCACCACGATTGAATATGAATCTGGGGTTTTACGGGATCTCCAGAAGGCGATCGAAAGGATGGCCCCTTCGAATATCCCCTATGAACACGATCAGCGATGGGGAGATGGGAATGGGTTCTCCCATGTCCGAGCTGCCCTGATGAAACCTTCACTCACCATTCCCCTTCAGAATGGAATTTTGACTCTTGGAACATGGCAACAGATTGTCTTCATCGATTTTGACAATCGACGGCGACAGAGAAGTCTAATGGTCCAGATCCTGGGGGAATAGACACTCAGCCAATCCATGGAAGACCTTAAAATCCCCATCTATGGAAGGCAAGAAAAATGGTCTGTGGCATTGAGCTCGGTCCTCGCAGCCTCAGGACTTACGGCCCTCAAAATGATTGTGGGTCTTACCACAGGAAGCCTCGGAATCTTAGCCGAAGCCGCCCATAGCGGTCTGGATTTAATCGCAGGGCTGATGACCCTTTTTGCTGTAAGATACTCTGATCGACCGGCCGATCACACCCATCACTATGGCCATGGAAAGATTGAGAATCTCTCTGCCCTCTTTGAAACACTGCTTCTCTTAGGAACCTGCGCCTGGATCCTATACGAAGCCATTCACCGACTGATCACCCACGAGATTCACATTGAGGTGAATGTTTGGGCATTTTTGGTTATGGGAATCTCTATTGGAATTGACCTTTCTCGATCCCGGGCTCTCTATCGAGTCGCCCATCGATTCCAAAGCCAGGCTTTAGAGGCCGATGCCCTCCATTTTAGTACTGACATCTGGAGTTCTCTCATAGTCATTCTGGGATTATTCTGTGTCCTCGTTTCCCAAAAAGCCCCAAGCCTCTCTTTTCTTCATCATGCGGATGCCATTGCCGCCATTGGGGTCGTCTTTATTGTCCTCTATATCAGTGGAAAACTGGCTATTCGAACCATCCAGGCTCTCATTGATGTGGCCCCCTCCGGCCTTCGAAAAAAGATTATTGCAGAAGTGGAAGCTCTTCCAGGGATTCGTAACTGTCATGATGTTCGGGTTCGATACTCTGGGGCTCAACCCTTTGTGGATGTCCATGTATTTGTCGATGGAGATCAGACCCTAACGGAGGCCCATTATTTGACCGAACAGGTGGAACAGGTCATCCAAAAGCTCCTCCCGAGGGCGGACGTCATGGTCCATCCGGAGCCCGCTCCCAAAAAGGCTTAATGGAGATCTCTTAAAAGGAGGGAGGCCATCTCAGACATTTCTTTCTCGAGGCCTCTCACCGTAATCGCCTTTTCTTTACACACTTCGACACAACTTTTACATCCGATACAAGCCTTCATTTGAATTGGGATACTTTTCCTCCCTTCGATGGAAAAGACTCCTGAGGTACACACTTCTATGCACTCCTCACAACCCTTACACTTCTCTTGATCGACGATAACCTCAAAAGCCATTGGCTCCTTCTCCATTCAATCTGGGTTCAAAATAGAATGCCTTTTATCCATCATCTTTTTTAAACGATAGGCTGAGATAAAATTGTATGCAATTTATTTTAATGAAAAATCCTACAAATTCAACAGGGATTTTTGGAATATCCCTAAATTATTTGTAATTATTAATAAATTTTTTTATTGACAAAAAAATCAAGTTGAGATATATAACGGCCAAAACCCATTTTAAAATCTATTTTGTATACATTTTTAATTAAGGAAGGATAGGACCCATGAAAGCTGATCCAGATAAATGCATCGCTTGCAAAAGGTGTTTTCCTTATTGTCCTATGGGAAGAATTCAACGTTTTAAAAGACATGAAAAGATTCCAGGTCGTGTCTATATCGAAATTGATCAGGAACGCTGTACAGACTGTGGAGTCTGTCTCAGGGCTAATATCTGTCCTGTAAAGGCTCTTTACCAGCCCGAGACTCCTTGGCCAAGGGAAGTCCGGAGCATCCTGAGCAATCCCCTCATTGAGTTTAAAGGATCACAGGTTCCGGGTCGAGGAACCGAGGAGATGAAAACCAATGATGTCTCCGGACGCTATCGTCCCGGCGAGGTGGGAGTGGGAATAGAGTTGGGAAGACCTGGAGTAGGAGCCTATTTTCGAGACGTGGAAGTGGTGGCTATGGCTCTGGCTCCCTTGGGGTATGAGTTTGCCGAAGAAAATCCAGTTACTCACTTTATGGCTGATCGCAAAACAGGAAAACTGAGGGAGGATATTCTCAATGAAAAAGCGACTTCGGCAATCGTAGAGGGAAAATGTAAGATTGAGAATCTCCCAGCCATTCTTGAAGCTATCAAAAAGGCTGCTACGAAAGTAGAAACTGTCTTTTCCGTAGAGGTCATTACAAAAGTTCCGCCTGAGGGAGAAATTCCAATAAAACCTATTTTAGAACAATATGGGTACTGGTATTCAATCAATACCAAGAACAATTTAGGCCTCGGGGAACCGGCTTTCAAGTTCTATGACGATGAGGAGAGGAGGAGTCATGACTCATAGTTTGCATCGAAGAGGGGAATGGGATGATCTTAAGGACGATTTTGTGGTACTGGGCTGTCCTGCCACAGGGATCAATAAAAAGGGATCAGCTCCAAAGACCCAAAAATTTTTAAGTATTTGCTATAAGCACGGTCCAATCAATCTTGGGGATATGAAAACGGGCAATATTTATAATACAACGATGGATGACATCCTGAGTCACGTGACCGATGGAACGATTGTGCAGTGTACCTTCGATAATCGTGAAAAGATTGTCGCCTTGCTCAAAGAGTTAAAAGAGAATCGGCCCGGTATCTCTATCATTATCTCCGGAATCAGCGATATCGTTCAACAGTGCATGGAAGAGGCAGGATTGGGACGAATTCACACCATCGAATACTCCTTGGGAACCTGGGGGCGCACGGAATTGCTCCCCGAGTTTGAAATCCTTAAAACGACTACGATGTGTGGTCATGCGATGATCTCTTCAGACCTCGTAAAGAAACTCGTCAGAGATGTGAAAAGAGGAAGACGAACCGTCGAGGAGGCCTGTCTGGAAATGGCAAAATGTTGCACCTGTGGGAATTATAACATGACCCGAGGGATCAAACTCTTCAAGGAATTGCTTCCCCTCTATATGGTCCATAGCCTCTACTAATCCAAAGACCGGGTAAGGAGTGAGGGGTAAGGGGTGAGCAGAGAAAGGAGAACTCTATGCGATATGTCATGGTGGGAGGGAGCGCCTCGGCTATCAGTGCCGTGGAGGCCATACGATCCATAGATAAAGACTCTTCAATTGATCTGTTCAGTGATGAGGCAACCCCACTCTTCTCAAGGGTCCTGCTTCCCTACTACATCGCCGAAGAACTCTCAAAACCTCTTCTCAGTTTTAGATCAGCCGATTTCTTTGAACAGAATCGTGTGACTCCACATTTAGGAGTGAAGGTCCGATCCATTTTGGCCAATTCCAAAACGATTCAAACGGAAGATGGGAAGTCCTATCCCTACGATAAACTCCTCCTTGCCACAGGAGGAAATCCCATCATTCCTCCTATTCGAGGGATAGAACTCCAGGGGATATTTCCTTTGAAGACGATGGCGGACGCAGAAAAAATCTATCACTTCAAAGCAAAACGAGCTGTTGTGATCGGGGCAGGAAGTGTCGGCGTTGAGTCCAGTATCAGTCTGAAACGAAGAGGGATGGAGGTTACTCTTCTGGAACAACTTGGTCAGGTTCTTCCAACGGTGTTTGATGAAGAAGCGGCCTCTGTGGTTCAGAAAAGAATCGAAGAGCTTGGAATCACAACCATCCTTGGAGAGAAGGCCCTCCAATTTGAAGGAAATGGTCAGGTCAAGAAGGTCATCACGGAATCCAGAGTGATCGAATGTGACATGGTGATCATCGCCGTTGGGATCAGACCAGCCATTGAGCTTGCTCAAGAGGCTGGTATAGAGATTGGTTCTACAGGCGGAATCAAGGTCAATCCTGAGATGATGACCAGTATTGCTGATATCTATGCCTCCGGAGATGTCGCCGAGACTTACGATATCACAAGGGACTCTCCATGGGTAAACGCGATCTGGCCCTGTGCCGTGGAACAAGGCCGAATTGCCGGTTTAAATATGGCGGGGAAAAGGGTCCTCTACGAGGGATCTTTTAGAAGAAATTCGATCGGAAATTTTATCGGCATTCCGGCCATCTCAATGGGACTTATCAGGGCGGAGACCTGCTCGACGTGCGAAGGAGGAGAAGCCTTTCAGGAGATTAAAAAAAGAACGAAAGAGACCTATAAAAAGCTGATCTTAAAGAATGGCCGTTTGGTCGGGGTGATCTTAGTGGGCCCGACTCAGAAGGCAGGACTTTATCAAATCCTTTTAAAGAAGAAAATGGTCGTAACGGATTATATTCCGCTCCTGATGAGCCATCGACTTAATTTTATGGATCTTTTGCCATTGATCCGAAGATATGCGGATCGCTTTACTAAGACGGAATATAAAGAGATAATGGATACAGGACTTTAATGGTTGTTGGAGGTTGGAAAAAAGTCGGATAGAGGAGGAGAACGTGAAAATTTTAATGGTGGATAAGAATAAATGTACAGGATGTCATCAATGTGAGCTCTGGTGTGGAACAGAGATCGCTTCAGTCTCCAAAGAACTTTATCAGGCTATCCATGAGACTCCTCAGCCCGTTCCTCGAGTCTTTGTAGAGGGAAAGAATTTTGCTCTTCAATGCCGACACTGTGAAGAAGCTCCCTGTCTCGAAGCCTGTCCAAACGGAACGATGCGGAGAGATCCTGAAACGGGGCTGGTCTATGTGTATGAACCTACCTGTATCGCCTGCTGGATGTGTGTGATGGCCTGTCCCTTTGGAATTATTACCCCCTCTTCCACTTTAAAGGTAGCGATTAAGTGCGATCGGTGCCGAAATATGGGATATCCTATCTGTGCAGAGGTTTGTCCAACTCAAGCCATTCGATTAGAAGAAAGAAAGGATTACAGGACAAAAGCCTTTTGAATCCTTTCTGGAAGGATTGGATCTTATTTTCTTAGGATAGAAAGGAGCGATCTATGGAATTTATCCAGAAAAAGACAATGGATCGGGCCGTCGAATATTTTTTACCCAAGGCCTCGGAAATGGAGATCTCTTTGACATGGGACCGTTTCGAAGGTCAACTCCCTGAGTGTGGCTTCTGTGAGACTGGATTGAGCTGCCGAGACTGTCTTCAGGGTCCCTGTATTAGTCATCCCTTCAGGGATTCTAATAAAGCAGGGATTTGTGGAAAAGAGAGGGAGACACTCGCCACCCAATCCCTTCTACGATTGGTTCTGAAAGGAACGATGGTTTATCTCGATCGCCTCAGCGAATTTGCCAAGGAGATGGAATCGAGACAATGGAGGCCTAAAAATAAACCCCGAACAGATCAGATGCTTAAGACCATCCAATCCTTCTTTTATGATGGAGGAATGGTTAAAAAAGAACTCCCTAAAAATTGGATTCGACCATGGGAGGAGGCGAAAATTTTTCCGGAAGGAATGGTGAGAGACCTCTTTAGGGCATCTCAAAAATTGGAGGGAGGGTTCGCAGAGAATGAAGAAACCCTCCTCTGGATCTTTAAATCCTCTTTGCTTGCCCTCATTTCCGAGAGGCTCTATGGAGAGTTAAAAAGATCAGCCATGGGTATCACCACCCCAACCTGGATCGAAGTCAACTTAGGAGTCTTAGATACCCAAAAACCCAATCTCCTTCTTTATGGTTATCTTTCTCCTCTCCTTAAACAGAAGGTGGCTCAGGAAGCCCAAAAAGAATCGATTCAGGTTCTATGTGTAGGGACATATCCTCTTATTCCCTCTTTCTCTTTCCCTACGGTCACCAATTACGGTTCCCAGGAAATTCCATTGATGACAGGAGCGGTCGATCTTATCGTCGCTTCTGATCAGGGAGTCAATCCTTCTATTATGGAGATTGCAAAGGCGTATGAAGTCCCCATCTTCTCCGTGGACGACCTAAAAAGGAGTAAAGATCTTGGCCATTTGGCAAAAGAGATCATAGGAGAAGTAAAAAAATCTCATGAATTTCGGAAAAGGTTTCCTCGAGACATTCCACCCATTAAAGAATCGGCCGTGATTGGATTTTCAAAAGATAAGATCCTTTGGAAGAAGATTCTGAAAGCCCTGGATCAGGGGCAAATTCGAGGCGTGGCTTTTCTCTTTGGAAGTGGGAATGTGAAGTTTTCTCAAGACCACGAGATTACGACTTTTGCAAAAGAGTTTTTGAGAAATGATATCCTCTGTCTATCTAAAGGTGAAAGCAGTATCGCCCTGGCAAAATATGGATTTCTCAATCCCAAATCCAGAGAAGAGTTTTGTGGAAAGGGAGTGCTGGAGTTTTTGAAGGGGGTGGGGGAAGAGGTCCCTTCTGTCATCGACGTGGATGAAGTCGAGTTCATTGATTTTATTCTCGAGAAACCCAAGGAGGAAAAGAAAGCGTTTCCAATGGTGGCCTGTTTCCCAGAGGCCAATCGTAGCTCGGAAGTCGTAGAAGCCATAGCAATGGTGGCCTTAGGAATCAATACCTATTTCTGGCCTGCCCTTCCTATCACAGGGAGCCAAAAGGCAATGGAAGCATTGACTACCTTTTGTCAAAAAAAATTGGGCTCGAGCTTTTATATCCCCATGGAGAAGAAGATGGAGGCTCGGTCTAAGGCTACGATGGTTTTGAAAGCGCTCACAGGTCAGGAAGGCTATGGGATCAGTGGCAAACCCTGGAGATAGAAAGGAGGTGTATCGGAGGCCCTGTGTATTATCTTTCTAAGGAGTAAAGGAGCATTAAATTATTTAACACGCAAACAAGAAGGGAAAGGAGGAAGGATATGAAAAATAGAGGGAAATGGATTGGTTTATGTATTATTTTCTTAGTCGTTTATTTCATAAGTTTGGCATGGGCCCAGGTGCCCAAACCCAAAGACTATCCCACTCGAACCATTGAGGTGGTGGTCCAATATGGGGCCGGGGGAGGAAGTGATATTTTTGTTAGAAGCCTGATGATGCCTGCGCGAAGATATTTAAAAGTTCCTATCAATGTGACCAACATTACGGGAGGAGCAGGAGTGAAGGCCTCGACCTATGTCCTTTCTCAACCTGCAGATGGTTATACGATTTATAATTTTAGCCCTGAACAGATTATCAATACGATTTTTGGGCGAGAGAACTACAAAGAGTTTGCTCCGCTCTGCAATGTCCAACAGGATCAGAGCATGTTCTATGTGAGAGCCGAGAGTCCTTTCAAAACCATCCAGGATGTGATTAAATACGCAAAGGAGAACCCTGGGAAACTCCAATTTACCGGAACCACTGCAGCCAGCCCCGATGAGGTTATCATCATGCTTTTTGCCAAGAAAGCAGGGATCAAAGTCAAGTATATCCCCTTCGATGCTGCTCCTGAAACCCATGCCGCTGTCCTTGGAGGTCATATTGACGTCCTTCATGAAGAACCTGGCGTTATCATGTCTCTCATCGAGGCAAAAAAGTTAAGACCCCTTATCGTCTTCACAGAAAAGAGACTGGATAAGTTTCCCGATGTTCCTACAGGTCGAGAATTGGGATACGATATCACCATGGGTCGTTGGAGAGGACTCTGCGTCAAGAAAGGGACTCCTCAAGAGATCATTCACTATCTTGCTGATGTGTTTAAGAAATGTGCCAATGACCCATCCTACAAAGCTATTGAAAAAGCAAACCTTCTGGATCTTCGGCCTGGATGGATGGGACCTGAGGAATACGGCAAATTCTGGGATGAGGAGTATATGAGATACAAAGAGATCTTCGAAGAGCTTGGCTACCTAAAGAAGAAATAAAAAGTATAAAAAGGATGTTTAAAGGGGAAATCATTACCAGCACCATCATTTTCATTGGGTCTCTCATTCTTTATTTGGAGACCCTCAAATTTGAGGGTCATGAAGTCTATGCGAAACTTGGGCCCTCTTACTGGCCCAAGTTTCTCCTGATATTATTAATGGGTCTCAGTGTAGGAGTGGCCGTCGATGCCTTTAGAGAGAGAAAGAAGGGGGAGGGGAAAGAATCCATCCTTAAACTGGATAAGGGCAGATTGAAATTTTTCATTGCTATGGGTTTTATTGCCCTCTATTTTATTCTTCTTCAGATTATTGGGTTTATTCTCCTTACTCCATTCTTTCTCATTGCATTTATGTATCTTTTAGGGGAAAGGAAGAAGATTTGGATGATTAGTATTTCCTTTGGAATTACCTTGCTCATCATCTATGTCTTTACAAAAGCTATGTACGTCCCCCTTCCTCGAGGAATAGGAATCTTTCTCGATTTTAGTCATCTCTTTTATTAAAGAGGGCGGTCATGATTTGGGATCTTTGGGTCGGGGCTATCCAGAATGTGATGAATCCTTTCACCCTCCTTTGCATTTGGAGTGGAGTTCTTCTTGGAGTTATTTTAGGCGCTGTTCCAGGCCTAAACTCCACCATGGGAACCGCCTTACTCATCCCCTTCACTTTTGCCATGAGTCCTATTAATGGACTTGCCTTACTCACTGCGGTCTATTGTGGAGGAACCTATGGAGGTTCCATTTCGGCCATCCTCTTCAATGTCCCGGGTGCTCCAGAGGCTTCGGCCACGGTTTTTGATGGATATGAGATGGCAAAGAAAGGACAGGCTGCCCAGGCATTAGGTTATGCCGTCATGTGCTCCTGTTTAGGAGGTCTCTTCAGTGTCATCGTGATGATTCTGGTCTCCCCTCTGCTGGCCAGTGTGGCCCTCACCTTTTCCCAGCCAGAATATTTTGCCCTTGCCGTTACGGCCCTAACACTCATCGCCTCCCTGGGGGGAAGGGGGATGAAGAAGGCGGCTATTTCTGGAGTCTTTGGACTCCTCATGGCAACAGTTGGAATCGATCCTATGACTGGAGATCCAAGATTTACTTTTGGAGGGAAGGCCCTTATTGGAGGAATTAACTTCATTCCTGCCATCATCGGAGCTTTTGCTGTAGGCGAGGTGCTGTCAAGAGCAGAGTCTGAAGTGAAGAAGAGCGAAGTATTGGCTCAAAAAGTATCTACGATTTTACCTCGAGTCAAAGATATCCTGAGAATGAAATGGCTTGTCCTTCGCTCAGCCCTCATTGGAACCTGGATCGGCATCCTCCCAGGAGTAGGAGCCACTACGGCAGCCTTCGTGGGTTATGCAGAGGCGGTTCGTTGGTCTAAACATCCTGAAAAATTTGGGACCGGAATTCCAGAAGGCATTGCCGCCCCTGAAACGGCCAACAATGCGGCTACTGGTGGAGCCATGGTTCCTCTTCTCACCCTCGGAATCCCGGGAAGTGCAACCACCGCAGTCATCATTGGTGGATTCCTTGTGCATGGTCTCCAGCCGGGTCCCATGCTTTTTATGAATCAACCAAAGTTGATGTATTCCATCTTCCTTTCGATGCTTCTGGCCAATATCCTCATGCTCTTTGCAGGCCTGGGGGTGGCAAAGGTCTTTTCGAATTTCAGAAAAATTCGCTATTCCCTCCTTGGCCCCTGTATCTTTATCTTTGCAGCGATTGGGTCCTTTGGGATTCGAAATGATCCAGTCGACCTCTGGATCATGTTCTTCTTTGGAGTGATTGGTTATTTTATGAAGAAATATAATTACCCCATCGCTCCAATGATCATTGGCCTGGTCTTAGGAAACCTCACGGAAATCTCTCTGAGGAGAGGATTAAGAATGGTCGATTATGACCTTTCCGCCTTTTTATTTCGGCCGATCGCAGGGGTCATCCTTGGCATCGCGGTCGTTTCCATTCTCTATAGCCTCCTTAGGAAGAAACCAAAGATCTTGGAAGAGGATTAAAAAGGAATTGAAACACTCTCCTCTCGAAATAGAGAAAAAGAGGGTTCGCCTATCTATGAGGGAGAGGGTTTATGAATACCTTAAATCAGCTATTCTTTCAGGACGCCTTCGACCCGGAGAGAAACTGACAGAAGAGCATTGGGCACAAACCTTGGGGGTCAGTCGAACCCCTGTAAGGGAAACCTTCCACAAGTTGGAAGCCGAGGGACTGATCAAACCCCGTAAAAAAAGGGGCTTCATTGTTGCTCGAGATTCACGAGAAGAGATAGAAGAGCTCTTCGAGCTTCGATCGATTCTTGAAGGCTATACCCTAAGACTCCTCTCCCAAACCCTTTCTGAAGAGACCTTCAAAAAATTGTACGAATTCATTGAGAAGGCAGAAGAGGCCTTGAAGAGGAAAAGAATCGAAGAGGTCTTTAAATGGAATACTCGATTTCATGACACGATTCATGAGCAAGTTTCGCACAAAACTCGACTCTATCGGCTCATCGTCAATATGAGAAAGTATGTACTGAGGCATCGGAAGGATACTCTGCGATATCCAGATGGGGGAAGAAGATCGATCGAGGGGCACAAAAAGATTATGATGGCCCTAAGTCTAAGAGACCCTGACCTCTGCGAGCGTGTGATGCGGGAACACATACAGGAAGCCAAAGAGGATGCCCTCCTGTCCCTTTTCGGAGAGACTTAAAAAAGGTCCCTTATTTCAGAATTAAATAGAGGGCAACGAAGATGACAAAAAGGGCAAAAAGCTTTCGAAGAAGAAAGGGATGAGTTCTAAAAGAGACGTAAGCACCCACTTTTGCAAAAAGAATCGTTCCGATGGCCAAAGAAATTCCTCGTTGAAGGTCTACAAAACCAAGGCTCCATGGAGGGAGATCTGGGTGACCCATTCCGTTGACCACATAGCCTGTCACGGAAAAAAGACCCGTGATGACAATGGCAGCACTCGAAGTTCCAATGGCCATTCTTAAAGGAATCCCCAAGAGTTGATACATCATTGGAACCGTGACCACCCCTCCCCCAATCCCCGCAAGGGCAGAAACCACACCTGCAACAAGACCAACCCCGATCAGCCCAAAAGGGCTCGGGGGATTTGTCAGTTCGAGTTTCTTTTCGGCCTTGGTTCTGCTTTCACTAAGCATCCGAATCCCTGCCCCTATCACAATAATGGCAAAGGCGATTCGAAGATGCCTTCCGCTCAGGGAAGCAGCCACCCGGGCCACTCCAAACGCCGTAAGAGCACTTGAAAAACCAATGAAAGCCACAGCCCGCCAATCTACATTTCCCTTTTTTTGGTGCTGATAGGCACTGGAGATTCCACTGAAGATCACCACCAATAGGCTTGTTCCAATGGCGAGATGGGTTAATACAGTGGGTGAGAGTCCCAGATGCTCATAACTCAGGATGAGGACAGGAACCATCACAAATCCACCTCCAACTCCAAAGAGGCCGGCCAGAAATCCTACTCCACAGCCTACCATCAAAAAAATTAAAAATTCGATCCAATTCATCGCTTATGCTATAGCCTATTCTTATTCGTATCTCAAGGCATCGATGGGATTAAGGAGGGAGGCCTTGCGAGCGGGATAGAATCCAAAAAAGACTCCTACCGAACCAGAAAAGAGAAAGGCCAGAAGGATGGCTTTCAGGGAAAACAGAGTGGGCCACTGGGTAAAATGGACAAGGACGAGGGTTCCAACCATACCGATTGCAATTCCCAATATCCCTCCCATGAGGCTGAGCATGAGAGACTCGATGAGGAATTGAAGAAGGATATCTTTCCCCTTTGCCCCCACAGCCATCCGAATCCCAATCTCTCTGGTTCGCTCCGTGACCGAGACGAGCATGATATTCATGATCCCGATTCCCCCAACGATCAGGGAAATGGAAGCAATCGCTCCCAAAAGAAGGGACATCACTTTTGCTGATTCCTCTGCTCTGGAAGCGACCTCTGTCAGATTTCTTACAGTAAAATCATTATCCTGTCCCTGGGGTATCCGATGTCTCTGGCGAAGGAGTTCGGTAATCTGCTCCTCCACATTTTTCATCACCTCTGGACCCATGGCCTGAACAGAAATCGATCTCACCATCCCGGGAAACTGCATTCCAAAGAGTCTTTTCTGGGCGGTGGTGAGAGGGACAAAGATGATATCATCCTGATCCTGTCCCCAAGTGGATTGTCCTTTGGGACTAAGAACACCAATGACCGTAAAGGGAATCTTTTTGATCCGAACAATCTCCCCTATTGGATCCAATCCTCCGAAGAGGTTCTCTGCTACGGTCTTCCCTAAGATACAGACTTTGGCCGCCCCATCGATATCCTGCTGAGTCAATGAACGCCCTGAGACAAGACCCCATTCCCTGATTTCAAAAATCTCTGGGGTAGACCCATAGATGAGTGTCGACCAATTTTGGTTCCCAAAAACGACCTGAGCAATTCCATTGTAGGCGGGAGCCACATATTTTACTCCTGGAATCTCAGAAGCAATCGCTCTTGCATCCTCTAACGTGAGGGTCGGCACCGTCCCTGCTCCAAAACGAATTCCTCCACTTGTCGCACTCCCTGACATCACGACCAGGAGATTGGATCCCATACTGGCAATCTGTTCTTCAATCCGTTTCTTGGCTCCTGAACCCACCGCAATCATCGCGATGACCGCCCCTACCCCGATAATAATCCCGAGCAGGGTTAAAATGGAGCGCATCTTATTGGCAAGAAGGGCCCTCAAGGCGATTCGGAAGCTGGCGACAAGGGTGGTCATCTAATTGAAGTGCCTCTCCTTCTAAAAGGGTTTGTTTCAAGGCTAAGGCCTTGAGTAGGAGTCATCCACAACCTGTCCATCTTTAAAGAGAATCCTTCGCTTAGCGTAAGAAGCAATATCTGGTTCATGGGTAACCATCACGATTGTAATCCCCATCTCCTCGTTAAGTTTTCGGAAGAGATCCATAATCTCTCCACTTGTTTTTGTATCGAGATTTCCTGTGGGTTCGTCTGCTAAAAGGACTGAGGGTTGATTGACCAGGGCTCGAGCAATCGCCACCCGCTGCTGTTCGCCACCTGAAAGTTGAAAGGGATGATGATGGGAACGATCTTCAAGCCCAACGGCGGAGAGGGCCCTCTGGGCCATCTCTCGCCTTCTTGATCCTGAAATCTTAGAATAGATGAGGGGAAGCTCGACGTTTTCTAAGGCTGAGTACTTCGAGAGCAAATTGAACCCCTGAAAAACAAAACCTATTTTCCGATTTCGGATTTCTGCCAGCTCATTTCTCGAGAGGTGTTCACCATGGATCCCCTCAAAAAGATAGAGACCACTGGTAGGCTGATCTAAGAAGCCCAAAATATTCATAAAGGTGGATTTCCCGGACCCTGAAGCTCCCATAATGGCTACAAATTCACCTCGTTCGATGGACAGGGTAATTCCCCGAAGTGCAGGAACCTCCACTTCCCCTAAATGATAAATCTTCACCAAATTGTCTACTTGAATGAGAGAATCCATCTAATTTCAAGTCACTCCCAATCACCGAGAAATGAAACTTTTATCTAAAGCCCCTTAAGGAGGGCGCAGGGGCTCCGCTTTGGGAACTACCCTTTTTGTTGCTCATTTGTTCAATGATGACTTCTGTCCCCTCTCGTATTTCTTCGGAGACGATTTCACTGAAGGTCCCATCTGTGATTCCAACCATTACATCTACCGGTTTCGGCTTCCTATCCGATCCAAGAATCCATACCCTTCCCGGTTTCGCCTGAGTCTTTTCGAAAGAGGATCCCAGTTCTTTTAATTTTTTCTTCTGTTCATCGGTTAAAATCCCCCAGATCTTCTGACGGAGCAATGTCCTTATTCGGGTTTGCGCCTCTTCGGGCTTCCATCTTTCACGAATCTCTTGAAACTCCGCCCTTGAATCCTTAAGGATCATCTCCAGTTTCGATCTCTGATCCTCGGTGAGGTTGAGCTCTCTCGTGAGTCGTTCGCTCAGGCCCCCACCTTTTCCAACGGAGGAAGGTTCCTTCATCGGCTTATCGAGCTTACTCGTCTCTTCTTTTTTTGCAAATTCTGGCCTGAATCGAAGGGCAGAATTGGGGACCTTCAGGACATTCTTCCTATGGTCAATTTGAATGGAGACATTGGCTGTCATTCCCGGTTTTAACTTAAGGTCCCTGTTATCTACCTGAATGATCACATCATAGGTGACCACATTCTGAATCGTCTGTGGAGCATTTCGAATCTCCGAAACCTTTCCATAGAAAGTCCGATCCGGGTAAGCATCTACGGTGAAGGTCGCCTCCTGTCCCACCTCCATTCGTCCAATATCGGCCTCACTCACATTGGTATTGACCTGCATCTGAGTCAGATCTTTGGCAATGGTAAAAAGGGTGGGAGCCTGGAGGCTTGCGGCAACGGTCTGTCCCACATCCACATTTCTTGAAATGACGATCCCATTTACAGGTGAACGAATCGTGGTATACCTCAGATTGGTCTCTGCGAGCCTCAGGGAAGCCCTTGCCTGTTCCAGTTGAGCCTCACTGGATGCCACCTGAGACAGGGCAGACTCCACCTGGGCTCGGGCGATCTCCCTTTGAGCCACCGCAGAATCATAATTGGCCTGAGAGGTATCCAGAGTGGCCTGAGCAATCACCTTCCTCTCCATTAATTCCCTGTTTCGTTCGAGGGTCCTTTGGGCGTCAGCCACCGCTACCTCTGCCTTGGCAAGATTGGCCTGGGCATTTTTGAGATTGGCTCGAGCTGTGGCAAGACTCGCCTGAGCGTTAGAAACATTGGCTTTCGCCTGGGCTACCTGGGCCTCGAAGATCGCCGGGTCGATTTGGGCGATGACCTGCCCCTCTTTTACGCGGGAGTTAAAATCGGCGTAAAGGGCCTTGATCGTTCCTGTGACCTGACTCCCGACTAAGACGGTAATGACCGGATTCAGGGTTCCAGTAGCCGTCACCACCGATCGAATCTCTCCCCGCTCCACTTTTACAGTTCTATACCTGTGGGTTGTCTTCCTCTGTCCAAAAAAGTGATAGAGGATCCCTGCCCCAATCAGGCATAATGCTAAAATAATGAAGAGGAACCTTCCCTTTTTTATTTGATCCATATCAACGACCCTTTCTCTTCTTTTTAAAGAGAAGCCTGATAGGCACACCCTCAAATCCAAAGGCTTCCCTGATTTGATTCATCAGATAACGTTCGTAAGAAAAATGGATCCCTTCAGGGAAATTGGTTGAAATGACAAATGTGGGGGGTTTTACCTTCACCTGGGTGATATAATTCAATTTAACAGGATGGGTTTGATAGGAAGGGGGAGGAGTCCTCTCCACCCATTCTGCAAGGGATCGATTGAGCTGAGAAGTGGGGATTCTCTTTTTCGCCTGTTCTGCCACATGATCCACCATATCCAGAACCTTCATCACCCGCTGCCCTGTGAGGGCAGAGATGAAAAGAATCGGAGCATAAGAAAGATACTTCAGTTCATCATAAATCCTTCTTCTATACTCATTTGCCGTATGAGAATCCTTTTCGATCAAATCCCATTTATTGACAAGAAGGATGCATCCCTTTCCTTTTTCATGGATGAACCCCCCTATCCGAGCATCCTGATCGGTTACTCCTTCCCGAGGGTCCAGGAGGAGAAGGGCCACATCACATCGATCAAGGGTGCGAAGGGCTTCCATGATACTATACTTTTCGAGTCGGAGGCTAATCCTGCTTTTCCTTCGAATTCCCGCCGTATCAATCAAGACGTAATGTTTCCCATCTCTCTTAAAATGGGTATCAATCGCATCCCGGGTGGTTCCAGGGGCTTCATCCACAATCACTCTCTTATACCCTAAAATCCGATTGATCAAGGAGGATTTCCCTACATTTGGCCTCCCCAATACCGCCACCCTGGTGATCCATTCATTCGATTCCTCTTCTTCCCCTTCTAAAAGAAAATGGGACACTTCTTCCATCAATTCATCCAATCCCCTCCGATGTTCCGCAGAAATAGGATAGATTTTCTCGATCCCCAATTCGTAAAACTCGAAAATCTTATCCTCATCCTTGGGGCTGTCAATCTTATTGATGAGATAAAAGACAGGTTTATTCAATCGCCTCAAAATATCTGCGATCTCTCGATCCGAAGGCATCAATCCCTCTTTCCCATCCATGACGAATAGAATGATATCTGCCTCCTCCATGGCCAATTCACATTGTTCACGCATCTGAACAAAGATTCGGTCCTTCGAGATCGGTTCAAAGCCCCCCGTGTCAATCAAAATAAAACCCTTACCATCCCACTCAGCATCTGCATAGTTTCGATCCCGTGTGACCCCAGGTTCGTTCCAGACAATGGCCTTCCTCCCCCCAAGGATACGATTAAAAAGGGTCGATTTCCCCACGTTAGGCCTTCCAACAATGGCAATAATGGGTTTCATTGGAAATCCTCGAATCTCTAAAAATCATTATAAACGAATGGATAGGCTCATACAACTAATTCTCTTGGTAGAGATAAAAGGGAGGATATAACCCGAGAGGGGTATTGGAGAAACCCGTTTCTACGATGGATCGATTCGTATTCCTTAAACATATAAATTGATCCGCATTCTATGGGTTTCGGAAATACTCCTGTCGGGCTTAAATTTATTTCCACCCTTCAGTGAGGGATTACGAGAGGATTCTTTTTTAAATAGACGGCTGCTCCGGGAGCAGTCTTTCCCATGAATGGTCTTTCAATTAACGAACGGAGGGGTTGAAGGCTATGGCTTCTATCTCGAGTTGCGAATCCCTTGGAAGCCTTGAGACTTCCACCGTTGTTCTTGCAGGAGGCGAAGAAGAAAAGTAGGATCCATAGACTTCGTTCACCTGATTGAAATTTCCCAGGTCCTTCAAGAAAAGGGTTACCTTGACCACATTCTCCATTTCCAATCCTTGAGAAGCCAAGATCGCCTTCAGGTTTTCCAAGACCTGTCGGGTCTGTTCTCGAATATCTCCATTGATCATCTCTCCTGTGGATGGGTTGATAGGAATCTGACCTGAAAGGAAGATAAACTCCCCTGCGTGAATGGCCTGAGAATATGGACCAATTGGTTTAGGCGCCTTTTCGGTATAGATGATTTTTTTACTCATCCTTATCCCTCCCTTTAAAACAACTTCCTCTTTTTTTATTCCCATCATTCCATCATTCCATCTTTCCATTATTCCATCATTCCATCTTACCATCTTACCCATCCAATAGGACCCTCACTTCGGTTACGTCTTTCAGAATTTCATCTGCTCCAGCCTTTTCGAACTCCTCTTTTGTCGTTCTCCCTGACAAAACCCCGATCGTTCTCATCCCTACCCTTTTCCCTGCTTGGATATCCAGTGGATGATCCCCCACCATCACGGCCTCTTCTCCGGAAATCCCCAATCTCTTTGTGACTGCATTAAGATGATCTGGGTGAGGTTTTACTTTCCGAACCGAATCTCTTGAAATGAAAACATCGCAGTATTCATCGACTTCCGGAAATACCCTTCGAACGGCCTCCTCACAATTTCTGGTAATGATTCCTATCTTTAATCCCCGCTCCCTCAAGAAATTCAAGAGTTCCTTGACCCCAGGCAGGAGGGTTCCTCCACGGGCTGCCTCCATTTCAACCTGATGGAGAATTTGATGAGCCTTTTCAAAGAAGCTTTCTGCTTTGGAAGAATCTCTTTCCATAAGAAGACGATAGACCTCATCGATGATCTCCAGGAGGTAGGTTTCATGAAGCAAGCTCCCATCTACTCCAAATTCATCCATCAATCCAAACACCTTTCTCTTCATTAAAAGGAAGTCAATATTGAGAAGGGCAAGAGTCCCATCGAAATCGAAAATGATCGCACCCATCTTTTTGAACCAATCTCTCATGGCCAATGAGATTTTAAGTTGGATCGGTTCGGAAAACAAGCCTTCCCATTTGAATTATCTTTTTCTTTTTAACACATATTGTTATGAGATCAAGTCATTTTGATGAGGTATGAAATCTTTCCTTGATCCTCCGGATGGGATTTGTTATGAAACCCATAAGGAGGGATAAGCGATGGGAAGTCTATTGTCCGAAAGGATCAAAGTGGCCGCCGGAGAAGGGAAGGTCGATCTACTCATTAAGAATGGAAGGGTTGTCGATGTCTTTTCGGGTCAGATTGAGAAAAGAGATGTTGCCATTTTTGATGGACGAATTGTGGGATTCGGGGATTATCAGGCTAATAGGACGATAGACGTAGAAGGAGACTTTCTCTGCCCTGGATTGATCGATGGCCATGTCCATGTGGAGTCCAGTATGGTGGGAATTCCCGAGTTTGCCCGAGCGATTCTTCCCCACGGAACGACCACCATCGTGATGGACCCCCACGAGATTGCCAATGTCTGGGGAGTTGAGGGAGTTCGTTTTATGGCCGAATCGGCGAAAGGGATTCCCTTGAATGTATTTATCATGATTCCCTCCTGTGTCCCTGCCACCTCCCTCGAAACCTCTGGGGCTGAATTAAAAGCCGATGACATTGAACCTCTCCTTAACGAATCCTGGGCCATCGGACTGGCAGAGATGATGAACTTTCCAGGGGTCATTTTTAGGGATCCAGAAGTCCTGAAAAAGATTGAAATAGCCCACGGGAGGAGAATCGATGGCCATGCCCCACTCCTTACGGGAAAGGAACTCTACGCTTATCTCACCTCGGGGATCCGATCGGACCATGAATGCAGCACTCCGAAAGAGGCCAAAGAGAAATTGAAAAACGGGATGTGGATTATGGTTCGGGAAGGCTCGACCGCAAAGAATCTGAAAGACCTTCTCCCTTTGATCCATTCTAAAAATTCGAGGCGTTTCTTCTGGGTCACGGATGATCGGCACCCAAAGGAGCTCATCGAAGAAGGTCACATCGATAGCATGATCAGGCAGGCGATTCGATTGGGTCTCGACCCCATCCTTGCTATTCAAATGGCCACTTTAAATGTGGCAGAATACTTCAGGCTGGATGACCTTGGGGCTATCGCTCCAGGATTCAAGGCTGACCTGGTCAGTTTTGATCACCTCAGGGAGTTCCGCATCAAAAAGGTTTTTAAAGATGGCCTTCTAATTGCTGAAGAGGGAAGGCTCCTTCCGAAGGCCCTAAAAAGAATCAGGGACAGAAAGATTCGAGAATCCATCCATATCGGGGAAATCGATAGAGACTCTTTCCTCCTTCGGAGCAATCAGCCATGGGCCAAAGTGATTCAATTGATTCCGGGGCAGATTATCACTAAAAAGGTGATGAAGAAAATCATTTTAAAGGATGGGGTGGCTTATCCTAATCTTGAAGAAGACCTTCTGAAGATCGCTGTGGTCGAAAGACATCGAGGGACAGGAAATATCGGGGTTGGTTTTGTTCAAGGGTTTGGATTGAAGGAAGGGGCAATCGGTTCTTCCGTAGCCCATGATTCCCATAATATCATTGTCGTAGGAACGAATGATGAAGAGATGTTAAGAGCCGTTCAAGGAATCCAGAAGATGGGAGGAGGTTTAATCGTCATATCAAAGGGAAAGGTCCTGGCCTCCCTTCCCCTTCCCATCGGGGGATTGATGGCGGAGGTCTCAGTCGATAGGGTCTACGAGAAATGGAGGATCCTGGATGAGAAGGTAAGGGAGTTGGGTGGTAAGTTAGTTGATCCTTTTATGGCTCTCTCCTTTCTTTCCCTTCCAGTGATTCCGGAATTAAAGATTACCGATAAAGGGCTCGTGGATGTGAACCAATTTAAAATCGTCCCCGTATTTGGAGAAGAGTAAAAAAAACATATTCCATCGCTGAAAATTGGAAATAAATTTAAGCCCAACAGGAGTATTTCCGAAACCCATAGAACGCGGGTGGATTGAATATAAATATCGACCCTACGAATCGATCCATCGTAGAAATGGGTTTCAGATTAAAACAGGCCAAAGTAACGATTTTTATGGACCATTTACGGTCGCCGCACCATGGGTTTCTCCAATACTCCTCTCGGGCTTTACCCCTCTGAGTGGATGGATTACAAAAAACGATATTTCTAATTGAAAATGATAAAAGATAAAAAGGAGATTGGAGGTGTCTATGAACTGGGATAAATTGCTCGATGAAGCCATCCATTACCTACAGGAATATATACGGATTCAAACCGTCAACCCTCCTGGAAACGAGATCGAAGGAGCCAGGTTTTTTAAACGAATCTTCGATTCAGAATCGATCCCCTGTGAGATTTTTGAACCCTCTTCCGGGAGAGGGAATCTCATCGCTACCTTAAAAGGAAGTGGAGAAAAGAGACCCCTCTTACTTCTCAACCATATGGATGTGGTCCCCGTGGAGAAGGAGGGCTGGGACGTTCCTCCTTTCGAAGGAGTGATCAAGGATGGTTATCTTTATGGCCGTGGAGCTCTCGATAATAAATCGATGGGGATTGTGCAGATGATGGTCCTCCTTTTTTTGAAGCGGGAAAAAATTCCCCTCAAAAGGGATCTCCTCTTTTTCGCCTCCGCGGATGAAGAGACAGGGGGAAGGTGGGGTGTTCAGTGGGCGATGGAGAATCTTCCCTTTTTAAGCCAATGTGAGTATGCCCTCAACGAGGGAGGATATATTATCCTCGATGAAAAAGGGGTAGCTGATCGGTATGAGGTCTCAAACGGTCAAAAGGTCATTTATCAACTGAGACTTAAAGCCAGAGGGACCTCTGGTCATGCCTCCATGCCTCACTCAGAAAATCCCAATGTGAAACTGGTTCACGCCCTGGAGGCGATCACTCGCTGGGAAACCCCCTTTTTGGTCCTTCCTACAGTAAAGGAGTACTTCAGGAAGATGGCCCTGAAACAGCCTTCTTACGAAAAAGGCTATTTTGAGGATATCGAAAAAGGGCTCCTGGACGAGACCTTTTCTATTTGGCTCACCTCCAATCCCATCTATAATGCTATGCTACGAAACACCATCTCTCTTACCGTGCTTCAGGGAGGAAGCAAAGCCAATGTCATTCCCTCTGAATCGACAGGCATTCTCGATTGTCGCCTCCTTCCTGGAACCGACAAAGAGGAGTTTTTAAAGGAGGTCAAAAAGAGGGTGGGACAAGAAATAGAGGTGGAGGTGATCGCCGAAAGTCGCTCCCTTCCCCCTTCTCCTGTTGATACGGAGTTGTTTCACTCTATCGAGGAGATTGCCTCTGAAAATGATCCGGGCTGTCCGGTCGTCCCCCTCCTCCTTCCAGGGGCTACCGACAGTCGTTTCCTCAGGGAAAAAGGAATGATTACTTATGACTTTGAACCCTTCCGAATCACAGAGAAAGAGTTAATGAGGGTCCACGGGAACAATGAGCGGATCGAATTAGAAAATGTAAAGTTCGGGATGAAGATTCTCCTTGAGCTTCTTCAGAAAATAGCTACCTAAAAAGAAGCTCTCTTATCTCCGAAGGATCCAGAAGATGAGGGTCAGAAGGAGGCTAAGAAGAATGCAGGTCGCCAGAGGAAAATAGAAAGTAAATCGATTTTTCTGAATCACGATATCCCCTGGAAGCCTTCCGATCCAAGGCAACTTATCACTCAGGATGAGGAAGAGACCGATTAAAATGATAAAGATTCCTAAAAGAATAAGGAGTTTCCCTACCGGACCTAAGCCCATCCTCTTCCCTCCAGTGGCAAGCCTATTTTTTTGATCTTAGATATCTCTCTTTTTCGCTATAGATACAGCCACAGTATTGCTGGCGATAGAGTCCCATCTTTTTTGAAACCTCCACCCCTCTTCGCCAACCGGGTCGAAAATCTTCATAATAGAAAGGGACTCCAAATTCCCTGGCCATTCGATCTCCTGTCTCATGGATAAGAGAATGATTTTGATGAGTACTTTGCAGAAGAGTCGTCGAAAACTGATCAAACCCCCTCTCCCTGGCCACTCGAGCCGTCGCTTCGAGTCGGAGCGAGTAGCAATAGGAACATCTCCTCTCTGGATCCTGAGAGACGTGTTTTAAGAAATCCTCAAGGAGATACTCATCCCGATAGATCATTTCGAGACCCGTTTCTTCGGCATACCTTCTTAACGACTCCAATCGTTTCTGGTATTCCTGATAGGGGTGAATATTGGGGTTAAAAAAGAAACCCACCACTTCCTCCCCTCGCTTTCTTAACACCTCGACGGGATAGGTCGCACAGTTCGCGCAACAGATATGGAGTAAGATCTTCATCAACTGGCTGCCAGGGCCTTCTTCTCTGGCTCCTCCCTTCGTAATCCGAGCTCCTTTTCTACCTCCAGGATCCTCTCCGTCGTCTTGAGGACCGTATCTGGATTCAGGGAGATGCTATCGATTCCGCATCGGACCAAAAACTCCGCAAATTCAGGATAATCACTCGGGGCCTGACCACAGATCCCGATCTTCTTCCCCCTCTGCTTCACCCTTTCGATGACCCACTGGATCATCTTCTTCACTGCCAGGTCTCTTTCATCAAAGAGGTGGGACACCTTCTCTGAATCGCGATCCAGGCCAAGAACCAATTGGGTGAGATCATTGGAACCGATGGAAAATCCATCGAAGATTTCACAGAACTCCTCGGCTAAAATGACATTGCTTGGAATCTCACACATCATATAGATTTCAAGACCGTTTTGCCCCTGGATCAACCCATATTTTCTCATCTCGGCAATCACCAATCGACCTTCCTCTACGGTTCGACAGAAGGGAATCATCAATTTCACATTGGTCAAACCCATCTCATCTCGGACCTTCTTCATTGCCAGACACTCCAGTCCAAACCCCTCCTGATAGTCCTCGTCATAATACCGGCAGGCCCCTCGAAAACCGATCATGGGATTATCCTCCACGGGTTCAAAACGGCTCCCCCCGATGAGGTTGGCATACTCATTCGTTTTAAAATCGCTCATCCTCACAATGACGTCTTTTGGATAAAAAGCAGCCGCAATCTTTGCCACCCCCTGAGCCAATCGGTCGATGAAATAGAGCTTTTTATCTTTATAGCCCACCGTCAACTGTTCGATCTCTTTCTTCACATGATCTTCAGGCAACGAATCGAACTTCACCAGAGCCATGGGGTGAATTCGAATAAAATTATTGATAATGAATTCCAATCTCGCCAATCCCACCCCATCATTGGGAAGATAGGAGAGATGAAAGGCGTTATCCGGGTCTCCCACATTCATCATGATCTTCGTTTTGGGTCTCGGAAGATGTTCTATATCAAAACGCTTGACCTCGTAGTCAAGAATCCCTTCATAGACCACTCCAGTCTCCCCCTCGGCACAACAGACCGTAGCGCTCGAGTATCCCTTCAAGATTTCACTTCCATTGCCCGTCCCCACCACACATGGCACTCCTAACTCCCGACTGATAATGGCAGCATGACAGGTTCTGCCTCCCCGATCGGTGACAATCCCTGCAGCTATCTTCATGATGGGTTCCCAGTCGGGATCGGTCATCTGGGTGACCAAAATTTCTCCTTTCTTGAAACGGTCAATCTCTCTCACGCTGGAGATCACGTTGATGGGGCCAGCCCCTATCTTCTCTCCCACGCTTTTTCCTTTAACCAGGGGTCGACTCCTCTGTTTTAGGATATAGGTCTCAAAGAAGTTTTTCTTGGCTTGCGATTTCACTGTCTCGGGTCTTGCCTGAAGGACAAAGAGCTCTTGAGTGATTCCATCCTTTGCCCACTCAATGTCCATGGGCGAGTAACGTCCATACTTTTTTGTATAATGTTCCTCAATGATGACTCCCCACTGGGCCAGGCGAATGATCTCTTCGTCACTCAAGATAAAATTTGCCCTCTCAAAGGCAGAAGTGGGGATATTCTTTGTCGATCCCTCTCCCTCAATCGCATAGACCATCTTGATCTCTTTGCTCCCAAGGGTCTTCTGAATGATGGGTTTATAGGGCCCTTTTAAACAGGGTTTAAAAACATAGAACTCGTCCGGATTGATGACTCCCTGAACAATGTTCTCCCCTAATCCGTAAGAGCCCGTAATATAGACGACATCAGGGAAACCAGATTCGGTATCAATGGTGAACATCACCCCTGAACAAGCCTTATCTGAGCGAACCATCTTCTGGACCCCTATGGAAAGGGCCACTCGAAAGTGGTCAAATCCTTTATGGATTCGATAGGAGATGGCCCGATTGGTAAAAAGAGAGGCGAAACATCTCTTACAGGCTTGAATCAACGCATATTCGCCTCGGATATTGAGATAGGTCTCCTGTTGACCGGCAAAACTGGCCGTGGGTAAATCCTCTGCAGTGGCACTGCTTCGGACAGCCACATCTGTATCCTCCCCGTATTCCTTACATAATCTCCGATAGGCCTTCACAATCTCCTCGATAATCTCTCGGGGAAATTCAAGGCTGTAAATGAGTCTCCGAATCCGGCTTCCCTTCTCCGAAAGATCCTCCATATCATCCACATCAAGATCCGCAAGGATATCCTGGATGTTGTCCCGAACATTCGGTTTCTTCATAAGGTACTGCCACTCTTGGACCGTGCCCTTATCGAGGAAATCATGGTAGGCATGGACAGTGATAGCGAATCCATTAGGGATATTGACTCCGAGTTGTTTCAGCTCTTTTCTCATCTCTCCCAAGGAGGCATTCTTTCCACCTACAAGGGGAATATCACCTAAACTAATCTCATCAAACCATAGGATATAAGGTCGATCTCCCATTTTCCCCTCCCTTAAGGTTCTTTCATCTAACTTTACCCAAACCTCCCTCCCTTGTCAATTCACAAAAATTTTTGCGTAATCCCTCAATGGTAATCCCTCAATCCGAAGAGGGGAGTAAGCCCAAGAGGGATGTTGAGCATTCTATGGATTTCGGAAATACCCCTATCGGGCTTAAATTGATTTCCACCCTTAAGTGATGGATTACAAAAATTTTTTCTCTTGACATGGATTCCGTAAAATGGTATACAAATGTATACCAGAAAAATTGAAAAAAACTCTTACCCCCAAACAGAAAGAACTACTGGATTTTTTAAAAAGTTTTTTGAGGGAGAAAGGATTTCCCCCTACCCTTCGAGAAATGGCCTCCCATTTTGGGCTCAAAAGTCTGAGGGGGCCTCAAAAAACCCTCCAGATCCTAAAAAAGAAAGGGTTCATCCGAATACTCCCTTACCGTTCGAGAGGAATTGAAGTATTAAAATATCCTTCCGAGCCTTTAAGGGAAGCCTTCCCCATTCCAATTCTTGGAAGGGTCAGGGCAGGTCAACCCATTCTGGCCATCGAGGATGTGGAGGGGTACCTCTGCTTTGATAAAAGCCTGATTCCTTCTGAGGATGTCTTTCTCCTCCGGGTTCAAGGAGACAGTATGATTGAAGCCCACATTCAGGATGGGGATTTCGCCCTGGTAAAGCCTCAATCCAATGCAAGCCATGGGGAGATAGTCGTCGCTTTGGTAGAAGATGAGGCCACAATCAAAAGAATTTTTAAAACGAAGGACCTGATTCGATTGGAACCTGCCCATCCTAAAATGGAACCCATTGTCGTAAAAAAAGAGGATAAGAAAGTGACCATCGTTGGCAAAGTGATTGGGATATTCCGAAAATTATGAGAAAGGAACGAACGATTCTTCATATCGATATGGATGCCTTTTTTATTTCGGTGGAGGAGAGGGAACGGCCCTGGATCAGGGGGAAACCTGCAGCCGTATGTGGTTCCCTTTCCCGAAGCGTCATTACCTCGGCGAACTACGAGGCAAGACCCTTCGGGATTCACGCAGGGATGCCGATAAAGGAAGCCCAAAGAAAATGCCCCTCGTTAATCCTTGTGGAAGGGGACCACTCCAAATATACCGAGACCGCCGCACGCATCTTTTCCATCCTGAAAGAGTATACTCCCATTGTGGAGGTCGCCTCCATCGATGAGGCCTATCTGGACATCACAGAGTCTCTCCTTCTTTTTCGTTCTCCCCTCCACATCGCCCAGGGGATCAAAAAGAGGATTCGAGAAGAAGAGGATTTAACCTGCTCCATCGGAATTGCCCCCAATAAACTGCTGGCTAAATTGGGAAGTCGTCTCAAAAAGCCCGATGGGCTGATGGAAATCAAAAAAGAAGGGATAGAAGAAATCCTGAGAGATCTTCCTGTGGAGAAACTCCATGGGATCGGACCAAAACTGGCTGAATCTTTAAGGGATATAGGAATTTTTACCTGTGGGCAATTGGGGAAAACCCCTCTCCCCCTGTTAACAAGAAGATTTGGCGTGATTGGAAAGAGACTGAAGGAAATGGGGCTGGGAAAAGACGAGAGCCCCGTCGTTCCCTTTGAACAAGAAGAGGAGGCCAAATCGATCGGGCACAGTGTCACCCTGGAAGAAGACACGCTGGATTCCCAAAGATTAAAGAAGGTCCTTTTCCAACTCTCCGAGAGGGTTTCGAAAAGAATGAGAAAGGAAGGTTATTTCGGGAAGAGGATAACCCTTACCGTTCGGTATTGTGATTTCTATACCTTTACCAAACAGAAAACCCTTCAACAGGAAACCCATAGTGGGAATGAAATCTTCCGTCACTCCCTTGAAATCTTTGAATCCCTTACTCATCCAAAACCGATACGCCTCTTAGGGGTCACGGTCTCCCTCTTGAGAAAGGAAGGATACCAGTTGAACCTTTTTGAGAAGAAGGATAGGAAGGAAAACCTCCTTAAAGCGATGGATCGAGTCAATGAACGTTTCGGAGAGTGGACCCTCACCTGGGCTGGTCTTTATTGATTGGACGAGTTTTTATCCATTCAACCAACTTTTCAACCTCATATCCTGATCTCTCTTCTGCTCTCTGAAGGGTTTCAATCATTGACCAGGATCTTTCTAATTCTTTCTTCATCTCATTAACCGATCGGAGCGGGTCGAAACCGATTTCAATGGCTGCGATCAGCATGAACCACCATAAAAGCTCCTCAAAGGACTCTTTGTGAAACCACCATCGATCCGCATAGAGATTCACTCCTAAGAATTCCCTTGCCTCCGGGTCTCTGAATAGGGTCTCGAGAAGAGGATCCATCTCTTCTTCAAACCACCTTTGGTAGCGGGTGAGGAGCTTCACCAAGGTGACCCGTCTCGAGGCGACCTCTTCATTGATCCCTAAATCGATAAGGGTCTCGCGAAAAATTGGGCCGAGTTTTAAACGATCGATGATCCCGGGACTCTGAGCCACCTCTTCAGGGCGGATTCCGCTCCCGAGGAGGTGAACAAAAACCCATAAAAAAAGGGGACCCCAGAGGAAGGGCGAATCCGTCAGTCTTTGATTCAGAAATCGGGCTACCTCTTTGACCTTTTTGGGTTGAAGAATGGAGACCCGACTGGCGATCACAGGCAAATAAAGGATGGCCTCTAATTCTTTCCTCACCTGCCGGATCAAGAGGGACTCATCCCTTTTCCCTTGATCAAACTGTCTTACCTCCTTCAGGACCCGAACCATCTTCTCTTCGATCTCCGCAAGAAGACCCTCTTCAAGGGACTCTCCAAATTTTTTGATCCGAGCTCCTATTAGACGACGGAGTCTTTCCCCTTGAACCAACTCTCGAAAAGCCTGATGAAGAGGTTGAAGAAGAAGTTCTCTCAGGGTCTCATGGAGATCAGGAACTCCCTTCCCGCCCAAGAAATCGTGAAGTCGGGCATAATGATGCCATTCGTTGTCTCGGATCTCTCGAAGGCTCAAAAATACATGGTACTGATAGGCTCCTAACTCCACGTATAATCCTTTGTCGTGAAGCTCTTGACTCTTCCGGATATATTCAAGGCCACTCACATGATCTCGAAAGATCAGGAAGTAATCCTTCTCTCGATGAAGTCCTAAGGCTTCCCCGAGTTGCTTCTGAACGAGCTTTCGTTGACCCCCCTCATCCGTGGAAAAGGCCACAGAAGTCCGAATCCAACCGCAGGCACGATCAAACTTGTTATGATAAAGGATGAGGGCCCTCTCCTCTCCCGAACGATTCGAATAGGCAAATACATTCTCATTGACCTTCCCTTCGGGAGTAAAAAAATCATAGAGGATAAAGTCCTTCACCTCAGCAAAGAGGTAACGATGTCTGAGCAATGGGAAAATTTCTCGTTTATGACGTTCGATTAAATTTTGATCCGGCTCTTCATCCCACTTGGCATAACGATACTCCATCCCATACTTCTCATGAAATCCTTCGATCTGGCCGTGGGCAAACATCGGCAGTCCAGGAAGGGTCACCATCATCGTACAGATTCCAAAATATTTATCTTCCTTACCGAACTGCGAGATGGCTGTCTCTTCGTCAGGATTGCTCATAAAATTGACAAACCGCTTCAGGATCTCGGGATTGAATTCCAGGGTATTCTTCATCACCGAGCGATATTTGGCATTCTCTTCGTCCTTCAACATATTCATGAAGGCGCTGTTGTAGACTCGATGCATTCCAAGGGTACGGACAAAATACCCCTCCAAGAGCCAGAAGGCCTCAGCTAAGAGTAGGGTATCCGGAGCTTCCTGGGCTATCCGATCGACCACTTCCCGCCAGAACTCATGAGGCATCTGACGATCAAACTCCTCTTTGGTCATTCCATATTCAGATCGTGAAGGAATGGCTCCCCCCATTCCAGGTTCGGGGAACCAGAGACGCTGATAATGTCGTTTGGTGAGGGTCATCGCCGCATCGAAGCGAATGATCGGGAATTTTTTTGCCACCTGAAGGATGGTCTGAAGGACAGCCTCTCGAACCTCTGGCTTTAAAAAGTTGAGTTGAGCGGTATCATTCCAGGGCATACGGGTCCCATCATTCCCATGGTAGATGTATCGAACCTCTCCATTTCGTCGATCCACCCTCTTGAATACCACGGCCGCATCCGTCTGATCATAATAATGGTCCTCGAGATAGATCCCTATCTCCCCGAACCATGAAAGGTCGGGACCGGTGAAACGATAGGAAGGAAAGGGACTTTCCTCCAGATAGATAAACCAATCGGGATGCTCCATGACCCATTTCGAATCAATCCCCATATGGTTTGGAACCATATCACTTGCCAGACGAATCCCATATCTCCAGGCCCGTTGTTTCAGACTCTGAAAGGCCTCTTCTCCTCCTAAGTCACTGGCGATCTGATAGTCAAAAATGGAGTAGGCTGAAGCCACCGCCTCCGGATTTCCTAAGAGTTCTTTAATCTTCTTTGAGGCTAAACTCCTCTCCCAAAGACCGATCAACCAAAGCCCGCTAAAACCCCATTGGGATAAAAGATCCAGTTCTTCCTCCGGAATCTGATCAAGCCGGTAGATGGATCGCTGATACTTCCTTGAAAGCTGATGGAGCCAGACGTAGACATTCTTGGCGAGCAAGACCAACCTTGGCATCCAATCTCGATCCGGGCTGAAGCGCTCGGGGACTTCCTCGAACCCCACATATTCAAGGACCTCTGCAGGTGGGCGGGTCCATAAAGCCATTTTTCGTATTTGGGCAATCTCCTCCTCTTTCAGAAGGTCACGGGCTCTGAGAAGGAGAGAGAGGTATCTTCCAAGAAGATATCCCCATCTTTCTTTGATATATTCTAATTGACCTGATAGAGAATCTGGAAAGGCCTTGGCAGGACTCCGAAGCATCTCGATCAGGCTCTGAGGCTCTGGGCCAAAAAAGGGCTGGTGAAGAAAGAAACGATGAAGGGCCTCGATGATCGGGCGATAGAGCGTTTCCTTTTCAAGGGAAGAATGATCGAAGAGGTCGGAAAAAGGAGAAAAGGCAGGGTTCTGATTGGCTAACCAGAGCATGAGCATCTCTTCCAGGGCCACCTGACGATTAGGGATCCCTTCGGTCTCTCCCTCAAGATAGGCCTCAATCCCTATTTCTCCTCGATAGAGAGGTAAAGAAGGAAACTCTTCTAAGAACCTTCGGAGGGTTTGATCCACTTGGCTTCTACCCACTTCATCATAAAGCCAGTGAAGGGCCTTCTTCATCACCTCTGGGTTTTTCTCTTCTCGATAAAGGAGAACGACGACGTGGAGAATCTCATCGATTAACCCCATCGCAAAGATCTCACTGGCTCTGACCATCGAGCCCCGAGAACGAGGAAGACCTCCATACTCATTTATCTTCTGAGCCAATCCTCTGGCAGTGCGGAGGTTGGGAAGGATGACGTTCCCGCTGAGGGTAAAAAGGGATTCCTCGAATTGATAGAGATCTCTGATCCTCCTGGAGATATGAAACTCTTTAACGAAATGGCCCAAAAGTTGACAATCCTCTCAGATTCTTCTATTTTTATAGGGACGGGCTGAGAAGCCCAATTTCTTTATATAATATGATCAAGATTGGGACAAGTGGTTTCTCCTTTCCAGATTGGAAAGGGGTGATCTACCCTCCTGGGCTTCAGGAGAGGGAGATGCTTCCTTTTTACGAGAAGGAGCTGGGTTTTAAAGCCCTTGAAGTCAACTTTACTTATTATACCCTTCCTTCCCAGAAGAGTTTTACAGCCATGGCCAAAAAGACCTCCAGGGATTTTGAATTTGTGGTCAAGTGTTTTAAAGGAATGACCCACGAGATCAGGGATCAGGAGAGTGGAGAAATTTCTGAGAATCAGGAGGTATTTAAAAAATTCAAAACCAGCCTCCTCCCTTTAAAGGAGGAAGGAAAACTCGCATGTGTGTTGGCTCAGTTTCCTTATGGGTTCTTTCCCAATTCGGCGAATGTCACCTACCTCAAGAGATTTAAAGAAGAGATGGAAGAGATTCCACTCGTCTTTGAGTTTCGAAATCGAATGTGGCTGAGGGAGGAGACCTTCCGATTCTTAGAGCAGAACAGAATTGGATTCTGTGTGGTCGATGAACCCAAACTCCCAAAACTGATGCCCTATCTTCCCAGAGCGACTTCCGAGATTGGATACTTTCGATTCCATGGGAGAAATCCCAACTGGTTTCATGTCCCCACTTCGGTCCGTTATGATTATCTCTACACTGAAAAGGAACTCAAGGAGTTCATTCCGGATATCAAAGAGATCTCCCAAAAAACCACTAAAACCCTGGTCTTCTTTAATAATTGTCATGCCGGCTCGGCGGCTAAGAACGCCATCCAGTTGGCAAAATTACTCCTCCAAGAATAGGACAGGGAAACGAGAAGGAGACGACATGATTGAGATCGATTTCAAGAAAGGAAATGGATTGATTCCAGTCATCATTCAGGATGCCATCACGAACGAAGTCCTGATGTTGGGGTATATGAATCAGGAGGCCTGGGAAGAGACCCTGAAAAGTCGGAAAGTGACCTACTGGTCCAGATCGAGAAATCAATTATGGGTCAAGGGAGAGACGTCCGGACATTTTCAGGAAGTGAAGGAGATCTATCTGGACTGTGATGGGGATGCCTTGCTCATTAAGGTGAACCAGATTGGAGGGGCGGCCTGCCATACAGGTTATCGAAGCTGTTTCCATCACCACTGGAAGGAAGGGGAGTGGAGGATTTCAGGAAGACTCATCTTTGATCCAAAGGAGGTCTACAGAAAGTGAAACTCTTGAAGTTAGGAATTCCAAAAGGAAGCCTTGAGAATGCAACCATTGAACTCTTTAGAAAGTCGGGGTGGAAGATTACCGTGAGTTCCCGAAGCTACTTTCCAAGCATCGACGATGAGGAGATCCGATGCACCCTGGTTCGGGCCCAGGAGATGTCCCGTTTCGTTGAGATGGGAACTCTCGATGTGGGATTAACGGGGAAGGATTGGATCCTGGAAAACGCTTCGGATGTCGTGGTGGTCCAGGATTTAATCTATTCAAAAACGAGTACGGCCCCGGCGAAATGGGTCCTGGTCGTGGCTGAAGATTCCCCCATCCGGACCCTAAAAGACTTAGAAGGGAAAAAGATCTTTACGGAACTGGTCAATTTTACGAAGCGTTACTTTGAAGAGAGAAAGATTCACGTAGAGGTCGAATTTTCTTGGGGAGCCACGGAAGGAAAAGTCATCGAAGGACTCTGTGATGCCATCGTGGAAGTCACGGAGACCGGAAGCACCCTTCGGGCCAATAAGCTTCGAATTGTGGAGGAACTTCTGGAGACCCATACTCAGCTCATTGCGAATCGGAAAGCCTATGAAGATCCATGGAAGAGAGAGAAGATTGAACAGATCTCCCTGCTTCTCCAAGGAGCCTTAAGGGCTGAAGGAATGGTGGGACTCAAGATGAATGTTTCTGCGAATGACCTGAAGAGCGTCATTGAAATCCTCCCCTGCATCACGGCCCCGACCATTTCCAACCTTTTCCAGACAGACTGGTTCGCGGTAGAAGTGATGGTGTCAGAGAAAGAGGTCCGGGAACTGATTCCACGGCTGATGAAAAGGGGAGCGGTGGGGATTATCGAATATCCCCTGAATAAAGTCATCTAACCCTCAAGAAGGCCGATCACCTCCATATGGTAGGATTGGGGGAACATATCGACAAGACGAACCTTCTGAAGGGAATACCCCTTTTGTAAAAGAAGGGTGATATCCCGGATAAAAGTGGTGGGGTCACAAGAGAGATAGACAATCCTTTTGGGACGAAGCCGTTCGATCTCCACCAGAACCGATTTGGCTCCTCTCCTCGGGGGATCAAGGACCATAAGATCGACTTCCTCCCCTACCTCCTTCATTCTTTCCTCCACTCTCCCCAGAAGGAATCGGCAGTTCCCAATCCGATTCTCCTCTGCGTTGAATCGAGCATCTTCGATGGCCTTTCCATTCTCTTCGATTCCAAGGACCCATCCTGCCTCCATGGCTAAAGGGAGCGTAAAATTTCCTATTCCAGAGTAGAGTTCGAGGACTCGTTCTTCTCCTCTCAACTGAGCAAACTCCAGGACGGTTTCGAGAAGGTTTAAGTTCTGTTCAAGGTTCACCTGATAAAAACTTTCTGGTGAAACCCTTAATCGGAAGACTCGGTGGATTTTAGAAGAGATCACTTCTGTTTTTAAATGGAGAATGGGATCGCCAAAATATTCCCATCCATTTATTCCTGCAAGAACCAACCCTTTTAAAAAGGGGGAGGACCCGAGGAGTTCATGAATTGGAAGGGTTTCTCGACCCGCGGGCTTATCCAGATGAATGATAAGAATTCCTTTTTCCTCTTCAGGAGAGACATTGATTTCAATCTCTCTGATGTGGGAGAGTGAGACTCTTCTTTTTTGAAGTTCCTTAAGGATGGGATTAATGAGTGGATGG
>Ga0123519_10001749_pt1 | contig 37116 bp, 38 predicted proteins | sample YelNatPaOPRAMG02_FD_87396 | JGI IMG/M metagenome (GOLD analysis project Ga0123519, IMG submission 87396) | Hot spring microbial communities from Yellowstone National Park - Yellowstone National Park OP-RAMG-02 (version 2) | ecosystem: Environmental > Aquatic > Thermal springs > Hot (42-90C) ... | reverse complement strand
ATTTTCGTAGAGGATTATAAGAATAAATTTCAGATAAAAACTTCCCTTCAATTTCTTCTTTTGGAAGTCCAATTATTTCACAAAAAGCTGGATTCACTAAAATGACTTTACCTTCTTCATCGGTTAATCTCATACCATCGTTACTATTTTCCCAGATCAATCTGAATTGTTCTTCAGATTGTTTAAGTTCTTTTTCTAATTTTTTCTGTTCAGTTATATCTGTAAAGAATGCAAAGGAACCTAAATACTTCCCATCATCAAAAATTCCAGTTGCAGAAACTCTTGTCCAGATTAACGAATTGTCTTTTCTTCTTAATCTTAATTCAAACTGCTGAGCGATTCCTTGTCGCCTGTTTTGTTCTCTAATTTCCTGTCCCTTTTGATCTTCTTCTAAGAGGAAAAATTTACTGAAATTTTTCCCAATTATTTCCTCTCGTGAATATCCTGTCATTTCGCAGAATTTTTTATTTACATCTGTCAAAACATTGTTGTGATCAGCAATAGCAATACCTTCGTTAGCTGTTTCAAAAATTGTTCTTAATTTCTTTTCTCTTTCAATAATCTCATTTTCAAGAAGAACTTTTTCCGAAATGTCTTCACAGATAGAAAGAATTCCCGGTGAACCATCTGGTAAAATGTATTTTGTCTCAATCAAGTGAACATAAATTCTTGATCCATTTTTATTTATTGACTCAACAGTATGGTCAAGTGATTCCCCTCTCAAAATTCTTTGAATATGCTCATCTACTTTGTCTTTATTTTCTGGTGAGGCTAAAATATGAATTGGTTTACCAATTAGCTCTTCGCGGGAATATCCTGTTATGTCTTCATATTTTTTATTGACATTAACTATTGCCCCCATTGAATTCTCAATTAAAATTCCCACTGGTGCATTTTCAAAAATAGCCATCCATCTTTGTTGTGCTTTTTCAAGACTTTCAATTGCATTTTTAAGAGGAGTGATATCATATGCGGTTCCAAGTCCTGCTGGCTTTCCAAACCAGCTTATTAAATTGCCGGTAAAGTCAATCCATTTTTCTTTTCCATACTTTGTAATGATTTTGAATTCATAATTTGTTGGAACACTTTCTCCTTTCTGTCTCTTCAATCCTCTTTCTTTCACCAGCTCACGAAAGTCTGGATGAACAAGTTCATAAAATTTAATCTTTAAAAGTTCATCCTTTGTATAACCCGTAATTCTTTCCGTGGCTTTATTAGCGTAAACAAAATATTCTTCTTGATATACAAAGATTGCGGTTGTTGTTGAATCAGCTAATTTTTCAAAGTGTTCCTGTCTTTCTTTAATCTCTTCCTGAAGTTTTACTCTCTCAGTCACATCACGAGCAATTCCTTCAATAGCTACGATTTTATCTTTACCTTCAAAAATTGGAATAGCTTTAAGTTCAAGCCAGACTAAATTTCCATCTTTATTAAAAACTCTAAAGCTCAATAGTTCATCAATTTTAATTTCACCCTTATCTACTTTATCAAAAATTTGTTTATCATCAGGATGCATTATCTTATAAGCTAAATCAGGATCAGAATAAAATTCATCTGTACTATAACCTGTGATTTTTGTCACCGAAGGACTTATAAACGAGAATCCTTTTTGAGGAAGTAGTTCATATCTAAAAATTATATCCTGAGCATTTTCAGCAAGAAGTCTAAACTTTTTCTCACTTTCCCTTAATTCATCATAAACTCGCTTGTTCTCTTTGATAAGTTCATAACGATTAAGTGCTTCTTCAATAGCCACAGGAATCTTCTGTAAATGATTTTTTAAGATATAATCATAAGCACCCCTTTTCAAACAAAGTATTCCAAATTCTTCATTAGCTGAACCTGTAATTATAATAAAAGGAAGGTCGGGGTACATTTCATGTGTGATATGTAAAGCAGTTAAACCATCGAAGCCTGGAAGGTCATAGTCTGATAAGACCACATTAGGTTTAAATTTGCCTAATTTGATAATGAAATCTTTACGATTGGTAACCGCCTCGATTTCAATATCTGAAAAATAGTTTTCAATTTCATATTTAATTAATTTTATATCTGTAAGTGAATCATCCAAAATCAAAATTTTAAGTTTAGTATCCATTTATTACGCCTCTTTTTGACTTTTTAAAGAACTGAAAACTATTCAAACTTAGCAAATAAAATCATAAAATTCTTAACTGTTGAAACCTTTGAAATCAAATTTCATCAAACATAAATGATAAAAAGTGAGAAGGAGATATGAGTCAACCAAAAGTCATTATATTTACAACACCAACTTGCAGTTTTTGTAATGCTGCAAAAAGATATTTTAGAGAAAAAAATATTCGTTTTACAGAAGTGGATGTCTCCCGTGACCAGAAAGCAGCAATGGATATGTATCGTCGAACTGGTCAAATGGGAGTTCCTGTAATCTTAATTAACAACAGACCAATTGTTGGTTTTGATGTAAATAAAATAAATCAAATGCTAAACATAAAGTAATGTCAAACAAAAAGAGGAGTAAAATATGACCATTAAACCTTTAGATGATCGAGTACTTGTTGAATTAATTGAAGAAGAAGAAACAAAGACAGCATCAGGACTATACATTCCTGATACTGCAAAAGAAAAACCACGAATGGGCAAAGTCTTAGCCGTTGGAACAGATGAAGATTTGAAAGAAAAAGTCAAAGTCGGTGATTTGATTTACTTTGCCAAGTATGGTGGTGAGGAAATAGAGCTTGACGGAAAAACTCTAAAAATCATTCCTCGTTCAGATATTCTTGCAATTATTGAAAAATAAAAAGCAACTTTTGTAATCTGAAGTCACTACTCTGATATATTTATACTTAGCAATGATGTTGAATATTTGAAAATTTTGAAACAATAAGTAAATTTGTATTAGAAAGTTAGTGAAAATATTAAGGGTAGAGACTTCAGCAAAAAAAATTGATAATGTGAAAAAGATTGTTCTTTAGATTTTGAAATTTGGAGATCGCAGAGTAGCCCTAACCGGTCACCTCACTTAAATCCCACCTCAATAACGATGCCCCTAACCCGATGCGATCTCCAAATTCTTTTTTTAAATAGCCAACTCCTAAAATTTCTCATAAACACCTTAATTGCGACAGAAGATTTTCTTAGTCATCCCATAAAAATTTTTATTCATTGAACAACAAACGAAGTTTTTCAATGTGATGTTAAGTTTTTTCTATAATAATTTTTTTCGATGTTGGAAATTGAGTGAAGATTAACAGATTTTTTGATTTGGTGATTTTTGATTTTTTGATTTCTGATTTAATGATTTTTGATTTGGCGATTTTCGATGTGGATAAGCATTAACTAAATAATCCTTCTCGGGATTTTGTACCCATTAAATCGTGTTTTTCGCGGTAAGTCTGACCAATAATTGCGGCTAAGATAAAAATTACAGAAATAATGTAAAGCCAGAGTGCAGTCACAATAACAAATGCAACATTTCCATAAATCTTTGAATAATTAGCAATGTGAGTTACATAATAAGTAAATCCTGCCTGAGCAAGTTGAAATAAAACCGTTGCCCACAAAGCCGAAATAAAGTAAACTCTCTTTTTCATCTTTCGATAAGGAACTAAAGAATAAATCAGAAGCATCATCAAAAAGCTTAAAACATAAGGAACAATTTGAATGAAAAATCTATCGAGAATTGAAAAATCTACTCCATTTAAGAATTTAATTTTGCCAAACAAACCTTTCACTATTTGAAAAATAGGATTGATGAGAATCACAACAAGGAAAAAAAGAAGTGTGAGAACGACCATTCCAAGATCTCTAATTTTTGCAATGAAGATATTTTTACCTTTCTCAATTCCATAAATGTCATTCAGGATTGTTCTTAATGTTGAAAACAGTCCACTTGCTGTGAAGAAAAGTCCAACAATACCAAGAGTTCCCACAAGAGTTTTGTATTTGATGAATTCACCTATTCGTTCAAAAAGAATTTCTTTTATTTTGTCAGAATAATCAGAAATTGGAATCATCTCATCAATCATAAGACTTATCTGAATAAGCAATTCCTGAGATTGAAGAATTGAACCAAGAACGGAAAAAATAATCAGTACCATCGGGATTATGCACAACAAAATGTTGTAAGTCATTCCAGACGCAAAGATAAACGCATGATGACGATCCATCTTTTCATAAATATTAACTACATAGAATTTCAACCAATTCCATACATCTCTAAGTTTTTTATTCAATATTTTTTTTGGATGAGTAATTGAGTTCATTTCTCTCCCATCAGTCTTCTAAACGAATTGTAATAAGCATCTTCAATTTCATCAAGAGATAAATCAATCAAATTATTAATCACTAAATTTTTTCCTTCAACTATTCCAATCTTTTCAAGTTTAATTGGAGTTCCACCAAAAAGTTTTTCAAATTCAACTTGATTTTCAGGACTGATTGTCACTATAAATCTGGACTGAGATTCTGAGAATAAATAAAAATCACTACGGAATTTTATGTTCAGATTTACCTTTGCACCAATTTTCTTTTTTCGGTTCATCACACAGCATTCCGCAAGTGCAACAGCAAGTCCACCATCACTTAAATCATGAGCTGATTTTATAAATCCTGATCTAATTGCCCCCAAAAGAATCTCTATCGTCTTCTTTTCTAGCTTCAAATCAATTTCTGGAATTTCACCTTCAACTTGATTGAAAATTGTTTTAAGAAATTCGCTCCCACCAATTTCATTTTTAGTTTCGCCAATTAGATAAATCAAATCGCCTTCATCCTTGAAATAAGATGAAGTAATGTATTGCACATCTTCAATCAATCCAAGCATTCCTATAACTGGAGTTGGATAAACTGTGTAATTATTGCTTTCATTATAAAAACTCACATTTCCACCAGTCACGGGAGTGTCGAATTCGATGCAGGCTTCTCTCATTCCTTCAATTGCTTCTTTAAATTGCCAGTAAATTTCTGGATCGTAAGGATTTCCAAAATTCAAACAATTTGTAATTGCTATTGGAATTGCACCAGAGCAAGCAACATTTCGTGCTGCTTCTGCAACAGCGATCATTGTTCCTCTTTTTGGATTGAGATAAACATATCTGCCATTACAATCTGTTTTTATTGCAATTGCTTTATTGGTCTTTTTGATTCGAATAACAGCAGAATCACATCCGGGCTTAATTACAGTATTTGTTCCAACTGTGTAATCGTATTGATGATAAATCCAGGATTTATTTGTAATGTTTGGAGAAGAAAGCAGTTTTAATAAAACTGAGTTTAAATCTTTTATCTCAGGTAAGTCATCAAAATTTACATTTGAAAGTTTATCGATGTAATCTGGTTTTTTTGATTCTCGATAATAAACAGGAGCACCTCCACCGAGAACTAATGACGATGCAGGAATATTCGCAACTAATTTTCCATCTTTATAAAATTCAAGTAAATCTTCTTCAATGACTTCACCAATTTGAACACATTGCAAGTCCCATTTCTCGAAAACTTTTTTGATTTCCTCTTCACATCCTTTTTTCCCAACGACCAACATTCTCTCCTGCGATTCAGAGAGTAAAATTTCATAAGCTGTCATTCCACTTTCACGAAGTGGAACTAAATCAAGATTTATTCTCATTCCGCTTTTACCACGAGCACTCATCTCACTTGTCGAGCAGATAATTCCAGCAGCACCCATATCTTGAATTCCAACAACCAGATCTTTTTTAATTATTTCAAGTGTTGCTTCGAGTAAAAGTTTTTCAGCGAATGGATCTCCAACTTGAACATTTGATCTTCTTGCTTCCGATTCTTCTGTCAATTCAACAGAAGCAAATGTCGCTCCGTGAATTCCATCTCTACCAGTTGAAGAACCAACGATAAAAACTGGATTACCTTTTCCTTTTGCAACAGCTTTTGCAATTCGATTTGTTTTTACAATTCCAACTGCCATTGCATTAACGAGGCAATTATCTTGATAGGCTTCTTCAAAGTAAACTTCGCCAGCGACGGTTGGAACACCAAAACAATTTCCGTAATCTCCAATTCCTTTAATCACACCATTGAGGAGATATTTTGTTTTTGGATTATCAAGATTTCCAAATCTTAAAGAATCAAGCGCAGCAATCGGTCTTGCTCCCATAGTGAAAATGTCGCGAAGAATTCCACCAACTCCAGTTGCAGCTCCTTGATAAGGTTCAACAGCTGATGGATGATTGTGACTTTCAATTTTAAAGGCAATGGCAAGTCCATCACCAATGTCAACAAGTCCAGCGTTTTCTTCGCCAGCTTGAACTAATAATCTTTTTCCACTTCTCGGTAAAGTTTTTAATAATGCAATCGAATTCTTATAACTCGCATGCTCACTCCACATTACACTAAAACATCCGAGCTCAGTGTAATTTGGATTACGACCAAGAATCTTTTTAATTCGGTCAAATTCTTCTTCACTTAAACCGTGTTCAATTGCGAGTTCAAGTGTAACTTCAGGTTCTTTCATTTTGAATTGAATTCCAAATATTCTTTGTAAATGAGATAAAGTTCTTTTGTTGCGACTAAATCCTGACTGCAATATTCAGCAATTTCTCTATATCGTTTCTGATTGAAGACTTCGTTGATATTGTATCCAGTTACATCGCCTCTTTTAGGACTATCAATTCCAAAAACTTTGCAATAAAAATCTAAATTATACTTACGAGTGAGTCCATAAAAAGTAAATTGTTCAAGTAAATCGCAATGAAGTTTTGCATCGTAACGATAAGAGAGCAAATTTTTTGTCGGCTTGATCCTCAAAATTGCGGAGCGAAGTAAAAGAAATGGAGCGTCGAAATTTCTTCCATTGAACGAGATGAAACGATCATATTTTGATGCAATTTCCCAGAACTTTTCAATTATATATTTCTCATCGCCGGAGTGAAAGGTAAATTCACCATCATTGGTTTTGTAATGTTCTTTACTTTCCGATTGAAAGAGAACAAGTCCTTTACCCATTTGTAAGTCATAAAGTCCAATTGCAATAATTTGCGCAGTCAATGCACTTAAATTCAAGTAACGAATTACTTCTTCAACTTTTTGCTGACGCTTTTCTTCAGTTTCTTCAAGATTTGCATAACGAAGTAAATATTCTTGCTGATACTCATCGAAAGATTCGAATGGATATCCGACAGTTTCAATATCAAAAACTAATTCTTTCATCTTAAAATTTTCACTTCTTTATCAAATGCTTTAATCTCTTCAATCATTTCATCTGGTATTGGTGAAGGATTCATAGTGATTGGATCGACATTTACTATTACACCACTCCCTCGAGCAATAAATTGATTTGTTGATTTATTGAAAATTAAATGTTCAAAATTCAAACTTGAGTTCTTGATGTAATCAATTCGAGTGTAAATAACGAGTTCATTTTCAAGATATGCTGGGGCTAAATAATCGCATTCATTGTGAGCGACAAAAAATAAAAGTCCATCAGAAAAAGTCCCGTTTGGATTTAAAATGTAGCCCATCTTTTTTCTGTAATCAATTCTTGCAAGCTCAAAGTAATTGAAATAAACCGCGTTGTTCACTACATTTTGAAAATCAACTTCATAACTTCTCACCTGAATTTCAAACTGAACAGGAAATTTTGAAACATCAAATTTTTCTTCCATTGTGTTGCCTCAATTTTTAGTAATCAAAATTCAATTAATTAAAATGAGCTTTCAAAATCTTAACTGCTTCTTCAATATCATCATCATTTACATCTAAATGAGTCACAGCTCGAACCAGATATTTTTTACCAACTGACAAAAGCAAGCTCGAACCAGTTTTAGAACTATCTTTGACAATCTGACAAACTTCAGCAGCTGTCAATCCTTCAACTTCAAAAAGAACGATGTTTGTTTGGACTAAATCTGGATCAATTTTTATTCGAGAAATTTTTGAAATTTCTTTTGCAAAATACTTTGCTCTTCGATGATCTTCTGCTAATCTTTGAAAGTTGTGCTCTATTGCAAAAAGTCCAGCTGCAGCTAAAATTCCAGCCTGACGCATTCCACCACCCCACGCTTTTCGATATCGATGAGCAATCTTTATAAATTCTTTTGATCCAGCAATAACAGAACCAACCGGTGCACCCAATCCTTTTGATAAACACACAGAAACTGAATCAAAATATTGAGCATAATCTTTCATACTAATTCCAGTTGCAATTGATGCATTCCACAATCTTGCACCATCTAAGTGAAATTTCAAATTATATTTATCAACAACTTCTCTAATTCGTTTGATCTCCTCAATTGGGAAAATTGAACCACCTCCACGATTGTGAGTATTCTCAACACAAACTAATCGTGTCTTTGGTAAATAATACGCTTCTGGTCTGATTGCTTCTTCAACTTGTTCTGCAGTAAAAACTCCATTCTTTCCATTTAAGGGAATTACCTGAACATGAGATAAACCAGCAATTGAACCTGACTCGTAATTATAAATGTGTGCATCTTTATCACAGATCAATTCATCCCAAGGTTGAGTGTGAGATTTTATGCAAAGTTGATTTCCCATTGTTCCACTCGGGACATAAAGCGCTGCTTCTTTGCCCAGCAACTCGGCAACTTTCTCTTGAAGTTTATTTACTGTTGGATCTTCACCAAATACATCATCGCCAACTTCCGCTGACATCATAAACTCTCTCATCTCTTTTGATGGTTTGGTTACAGTATCACTCCTCAGATCTATTACTCTCATCTTTTTTGGCTCCTAATTTTTTTATTAATGCAAGGAAGAAAAACACTGCTGAAAAAATTAAAGATACATAACTGAACAAAACTCGATATTGCACATAGTAGGTTAAGTCGTTGTTCAAATAAATATCTTCAACAAAATAAGTTCTTTCAAATAAATTTGTTTCAAAGATCGTTTTTCCATAAGGATCAATTACACAACTAATTCCACCATTTGCAGAACGAACTATCCACCTTCTGTTCTCAATCGCACGAAACACAGCATATTTTTTATGTTGATATGGTCCTGCAAGTTTACCATACCAGCTATCATTAGTCACTACAACCAGAAACTGTGCACCAAGTTTTACAAATTCTGCATTAAATGAAGGAAAGATTGATTCATAACAAACAGCAGCAGAAAACTTTGCAGTATCTCCATCTCTCATTTTGTATTTGAAAACTGTTTGACTATCCCAGACACTCCAGTTACTAATTCCAACGCTCCATTTTATCAAATCACCAAGAAAAGGAAGATAATGAAGGTAAGGTGCTCGTTCAGCAAATGGGACAAGATTCATTTTTCCATATTCTTGAATCAAATCTGAGTCTGGAAGAAATAAAACAACGCCATTGTATGTATCGTAGTAATAAGATGAATCTCTTGAAACTCTACTGTCCTTTTTAGCCTGTTCTCTTGAATAGTAAAAATGAACAAGTGGTAAACCGGTTACAATTGCAACATTCTTCTCACGACAGAAATTTTTAATTCTTCTAACTTCATCTGGATAATTTCCACTTAAGAGATAAACTGGCAAAGCACTCTCTGGCCATACAACCAATTCAGCACCTTTTTGAACTGCACTATCTGAAAGTTGAAGATAAACATCAATTTGTGGATTGACTTCTTTTTCCCATTTTTCCCATGGATCAAAATCAGGTTGCACAACACCAACTCGAAGTCTCTTACCATCGTAAATCGCATCATTTAAAATCACTTTTCCATAGATGAATAACGAAACAAGAATTATCACAATAATTGAAAGCTTGTTTAATGTAAAACGAAAACTTTCATATCTAAAATTTTTGTAAGCTGTGTAAATCAATACATTAAAGACGGTAATCAAAAACGATAATCCGTAGACACCAATAATCGATATAATCTGAATGATGGGCAAATAATAAGACTGAGTATTTCCAAGTGTAAGCCAAGGAAATGCAGTTTCATCAACCGATCTTAAATATTCAATTGCATTCCAGAGAAAAGGAAATGAAAAGAGTGCCGTTTTATTTCCTAAATGCTTTTTAATGAAAAAGAAAATAACAAAGGGAAACCAGTAAAAAACTGGATGAACAAAAATAAGTGCAATAGATCCTAACATCATAAACGGATCTGTTTTTGATGTCCATCCACCAATCCAGAAAAGAGTCAGAGCATGAAAAATTAGCATACTAAGATAAGTGTATCTCAAAAGTTCGAGATAGTTTTTTGCGCGATTGACAAAAATTAAAATTGGCAGCAAACCAAAGTATGCAAAGAAACCAGTTTTAAATGGTGGAAAACTTAAAGAAAGAAGAACTGCGGTTAGAATTGCAAGCGTAATGTTTTTGATGAAATCTGATTTGTTTTCAATTTTAATTTTTAACATTTGACTTTCGCTTTATGAAAAATCGTAAAATGTAAAAAACAGCAACAGCTAAAATTATCGCGAAAACAACTTTGTTATATGTTGTAATATAATAACTGATTTTGTTTAGATTGTGACCGACATAAAAGCCAACGAAAATTAAAATCAAGTTCCAGATTAATGAGCTAACTGCACTTAAAATAATTGTTTTCTTTAAGTTCATTTCGCTCATTCCGGCAAAAAAAGAAATAATCGCACGTGTCCCGGCAAGAAATCTATTAGCCACAATCAACCAGTAACCATATTTTTGAAACCACTTTTCGACCGTGAAAATTGCTTCAGGTGAAATGAATTTTATTTTTCCTACTTCGAGTATTTTATCACCGGCTAATTTTCCGATAAAATACATCACAATAAAACCAGTTGTGCTTCCAGTTACAGCAAAAACAATTACAAGCGGTAATGATATATCTGCAACTGCAGCAAGGGCACCACTGAAAGCTACAATCACATCACTTGGAAATGGTGGAAAGATATTTTCTATAAAAGCAATTCCAAATACTGCAATGTAAATTAAAATTGGATTGATCGTTTTAAGAAATTCAATTATCTGTTCAACCATTATTTACCAGAAGTTTGTCTGTAAAGAAGAGCAACTGAAATTGCTGCAATTCCTTCTTCTCTACCAACGAAACCAATCTTTTCATTCGTTGTAGCTTTTATTGAAATTTGATCAACACTCAAATTCAAAGTCTCAGCAATTTTATTTTTCATCTGATCAATGTATGGAAGTAATTTTGGTTTTTCTGCTAAAACAGTTGCATCAATATTTCCAATCAAATAACCATTGCTTGAAATCAATTCATTAACTTTTTCGAGAAGAACAAGACTGCTGATATCCTTAAATTTTTCATCAGTGTTTGGAAAATGTTTTCCAATGTCTCCGAGCGAAGCAGCACCGAGCAATGCATCACAAATCGAATGAAGTAAAACATCAGCGTCAGAATGACCTTCGAGACCTTTCTCGGAAGGAATTTCTATTCCGCCCAGAAATAATTTTCTATCACTTGCAAATTTGTGAACATCGTAACCTATACCCACTCGAAAATTAAACATTTAATTTCCTCACTTTAAAATTCTTAAGACGCTAAACAAACAAAATTTTTTGAATGAAAACTAAAAGAGATTTTTCACAAGATCGAACAAGAAAGAAAAAAACAATTTTCAGATCTCATCTTACCAGCCTTTAATCTGAAAATCTATGAATTCGTTTTTATCTTCTTCCCAATCAACTTTTACATCTTTAACATAAGCCAGACGAGGTCCTATCTTTGCGTGTTCAATTAAGATTTGAATTTTATCTTTTTCACCTTCAACAACAATTTCAACATTCCCATCAAAAAGATTTTTTACATATCCTCTTAGTCCGAGCTCGACTGCTTTTCGATAGATGAAGTATCTGAAACCAACTCCCTGAACTATTCCAGAAACAATTATGTGAGCTCTCATTTCTGCCTTACAGATTCATGAAGACTTACGATTTTCCATTGACCTTCAAATTTACTAAGGAATGCAGAATTACGAATTGGATAAAATCCAAGATTAAAACCATTCTTGAATTGAAAGCCCTTTGATGATAGAAAGACCACAACAGCTTCGCTTTTGGTTGGATTAATCCACACCGATGGATTCCAGCTTGCATATTCAATCTTTGACACTTCTTCGGTTTGTTTCTTGAAATAATCAAAGACATTTTCAAATCCAACAATTGCACTGTCTTTTTCCAATGGAATGTAACTCACATCTTCATCGGTTCGCCAGTAATTTTTGAAATCTTCAACTGAGTTTTTATTGACAAATGAAGTATAATCTTTCAAAAACTGAATTACTTCCTGTTTTTCTTTTTCGTTATCAATTTTTTGTTTCTCCTGACAAGAGACTAAAACAAGTAATGAGATTATAAAAATCAAATTAAACTTCATCTTTCGTCCTCCGATTTTTAACAAAGTCATCAAACAACTCAGAAGTTAAAACACCAAGAATTATTAGAAATCCACCAATCACTCCAAAAATACCAATTGTCTCATTTAAAATTAAGTAAGCTAAAATCGATGCAAGTAGTGGTTCAGATGTAAATATAATCGCAGCTCGAGTTGGCAATGTATATTTCTGATATTTCGTTTGGAGAAATGTTGTGATAATTGTTGCAAAAATTGAAGTGTAAAGTATTGTGAAAATTACTTGAGAATTTAATTTAAACTTAATTGGCTCAATTTGTAATGAATTAAAAATAATCATCAGAATAAAAGAACCAATCAAAGTAACTACAATTTGCAACCAGACGACATCATTAAAATCCGTCTTGTCAGAAATAATATCGAGATAGACAATATATGCAGCAAAGAAGATTGCACAGATTAAAGTCAACAAATCTCCAATATTGAAATCCTTGCCGAGTGTTAGTATCAATTCTAAAAAATTAGTCTCATTTGAAGAAAGGAAAAGTAAACCAGTGAAAACTAAAATTACTCCAATTATGCTTCCAGTTTTGAGAGGTTTTCTTTCAACAAGAACTTGAAGAATTGGAGTAAAGACAACAAATGTTCCAGTTATCAATGCTGATTTTGTTGCAGTTGTATATTTCAAACCAATTGTTTGAACTACAAATCCTACAAAAAGGAAAATTCCCAGAATGCTTCCCATTTTGATTGTCTGTGTGGGAATTTTTAAAAGTCTTTCGCGATAAATTAATGTTAAAACCAAAGCGGCAATTAAAAATCTAATTGTTACAAAAAATAAAGGTGAAATAAATTGTAGAGTGGGTTTAATAATTACAAATGTTCCAGCCCAGATAAAGGTAATCAGGAAGAGAATTAATTCAGCTTTCAATCTCATAGGATTTCAATAACCGAAAGTTTTTATCCAGCGAGGATTATCTCTCCAATTTTCTCTTACTTTGACATACAATTCAAGATAAACACCTTTCCCAATAAAATTTTCGATATCCTTTCGTGCTTTCTCGCCAATTTTTTTGAGAGCAGTTCCATCTTTTCCAATTAAAATTTTCTTTTGCGATTCTCTTTCAACATAAATTTCTGCATTAATGTAATCTTTTCCCTTAGGTCGCTCTTTATATTCAACTACAACAACTTCAGTGGAATATGGAATTTCATCACGATAGGTTTCAAAAATCTTTTCTCGAATAATCTCAGCGATGAAAAATCTTATGGGTTCTTGACTCAAAATATCAGTCGGAAAATATGGTGGATGAACTGGAAGATATTTTTTTATCGTGTTTGTCAACTCCTGAACATTAAATTGATGCAAAGCACTAAGTGGAATTACCTCATCAAACTTAAACTTATCTTTCATCTTATCAATGATCTGAAGAACTTCTTCTTTGGTTATTAAATCAATTTTATTAATAACGAGAAAAATCGCTTTCTTTCCAGTGAAAGGAATTAAAACTGGAATTAATTTATTCTCAAAATTTTTCAAGACTTTTTCAGTTACATCCACTACTGCAAGGATTAAATCACATTCATCGAGAGCATTGTGAATTGCTTCAACCATCTTTTCCTGAAGAAGATATTTTGGCTCAATCAATCCAGGAGTGTCAAGAAAAATTATCTGAGCTTCGTCATCCGAATAAATTCCTAGAATTTTTCTTCTTGTTGTTTGAGGCTTTGGAGTTGTGATGGAAAGTTTAGTATTCAAAACAGCATTCATCAAAGTGGATTTACCAACATTTGGTTCACCAAAAATTGTAACATATCCAGCTTTGTAATCTTGCTTGAGGTTATCTGTATTCATTTTCAATACACTTTATTTTAATTTGAATTTAATAAAAAGTTTGCTTTGACCATTTGGAATGATAAAAAAGTCTGAAAAGCTGCTTTCAAAAATTATGATCTTGCATAAAACTTGAAAGTATCAGACTTTTCAGACTAAAAAATTAAAAGTTACAACCGGAATTAATGATGATCGTGTGGACCATGAACATGTCCGTGGGCAATTTCTTCATCAGTTGCATCACGAACATCAACCAGTTCTACTTCGAATTCAAGATTCTTACCAGCAAGTGGATGGTTGAAATCAATTGTCACCATATCTCCATCAATTTGCTTAATTACGAATGGCATTTGAGATCCATCTGGAGCAGATGTGACAAATTGCATTCCAACTTCGAGTTCTACATCAGCTGGAAAATTTTCTTTTTTGATATGATGAACAAGATCATCTCTGTATTCACCATAAGCATCCTCAGCTGATATAAAAACATTTTTCTTTCCACCAATTAACATGGTATCGATTTCTTCCTCGAGTTTTGGAATTATTTGTTCATAGCCGGTTAAAAAAGAAAACGGCGCTGAACCTTGTGTTGAATCGAGTAGATTTCCACTCTCATCTTTTAATGTATAGTGAATGGTTACAACTTTGTTTGCACCAATAGGCATAAAAAATTACTCCTTTAAATTAAACTTAGAACTTTTTTTCATAATAGTGATAAATATGCAGAAAACAAATTTTTAGAAATCTTGCAAAGTTAATTTTTTCAAATTTTAAGCCTGACGATTTAATTTTTTAATATATTCTAAACTTCAATTGCACTCAACCTGACTTAAAATTTTAAACCTAATGTCACACTGAGCGACAGTCGAAGTGTGACGATCATAATTTTGTCACACTGAGCAATAGTCGAAGTGTGACGAAAACATCTCCTACTATAAAAATCATCATTCGTCAGTCTTCGACAAGCTCAGACTGACATTAAGTGTTAAATCCTTTGTCACACTGAGCCCAGTCGAAGTGTGACGATTGAACGCATAAGAAATTAAGAAAAGTTTTCGTCAGTCTTCGACAAGCTCAGACTGACATTAAGTTTTAAATCCTTTGTCACACTGAGCAATAGTCGAAGTGTGACGATCATAATTTTGTCACACTGAGCCTGTCGAAGTGTGACAGTAAAATGCACAAAGGTTTTGAAATTCCTTTCGTCAGTCTTCGACAAGCTCAGACTGACATTAAGTTTTAAATCCTATTGTCACACTGAGCTCAGTCGAAGTGTGACGATCATAATTTTGTCACACTGAGCCTGTCGAAGTGTGACGAAAACATCCTCAATTATAAAAATCATCATTCGTCAGTCTTCGACAAGCTTAGACTGACATTGAGTTTAATCCTTTTGTCACACTGAGCAATAGTCGAAGTGAGACGATTGAATGCTCAGGAACTTTAGAAAAGTTTTCATCAGGCTTTCCCGTTCGACAAGCTCAGAGCAGGCTTTCGACAAGCTCAGGACAAGCTAACTCAGCCTGACAAAAGGTTTAAAATTTATTTTCTCACTTTGTTAAGTCTAAATGCAAACTCAATCATTTATAAATTTTATGTTCTCCAGAAAATTTTTAATCGTGTGCAGAGACTTACAAACAGAGCAAGCAGAATTGTTATAATCAATCCTTTCAGAAATCCCAACCAAGGCGTTATTGCCATCATATTCAAAAGTTTCATTAAACCAGTTAATGATAAAATTGGAATAATGAAATTATTTACTCCAGCATAAGCAATCATTGGATTTTGACCATTATCAATTAACAATTGAACCCATTTTTTCTTCTTAAAAACATCAATGATTATTGAAAAGAAAATTATTGTGCAGATTGCAAGTCCAGATGTGATAAAGTAATAACTTAATGTTGCCTTGTCTTTTTTTATTCCACCCTCATAAGGTTCAAAGAATAATCCAAGCACAAGCCAGTAAATAGCCCAATAAAATAATTTTTGATAAAGTCTTTCAGTTGATGAGTTTGGATTTTTCATCAAATAATAAACGACAATAAGTAAAACAAAAGTTAAAATAGTAGTTTCAATTAACCATCTATTGTACAATCCTACAAGCAATTCAAAAACAAAAAAGAACATTAAAAATGCGATAAAAACATATTGAAGATTTGACCAGCCTTTCTCTACCATCTCGTCTTTTGTTTTCATCCATTTCAATAAAATATCTCCTGCTATCATTCCAGGAATTACAATGAATAAATATTGCAAGTAATATAATTTGTACATCCAAGGAATTGGTGAGTAATTCCAGATTTGACTGACCCATCCTTCAATTTGAACTGGCATATTTGAAAGTCGAATCGCAATTAAAATTACAAGCAATCCAAGTCTCACCAACAAATTTGATCTTGTGAATAACCAGACAAAAGAACCAAACACAGCCATATTGGTAAGAACAACAATGATAATATCACTTCGATAAAGAGAAAATCCAGAACCATCAGGATATTTCAAACTAAAAAAAAGAAGAAAAGCTGAAATCCAACCAATCAATCTAATTTCAAATTTAATCCATGGACTCCAGTCCTTTGGTAATCGAGTGTAAATCGGAAAACATAAGAAGAATGCAAGCAATGCAATAAGAAAAGTTTCTGTAGTTGGAGATTTACTTATAACATAAGGTCTAATTGCTTGAACATATAAAGCAAAGAAACCGAGTAAAAATCCTCTTTCAAGAATTGATAAACTTATTTTCCATTTCGGTACTCCTTCTTCTAACCTTCTCGAAAGTGCAAGTGGAAAAGCTGCACCCATCGCAAAAAGAAAGAATGGAAAGACTAAATCCACCCAAGTTATTCCTGATAAAGTTGGTATCCACTTATGTTCTGGTGGTGGAACTTGAGCATGATACATCCACGCTGGTAAAGTATTAGTATGAAAAGGAATCTGTCCCGAGAGAATCATAGTAAGAATTGCAAAGCCTCGAAGTGCATCAAGAGCAAGTGCTCTTCTGGTTGTGATGTTTATTTTCGATTCCATAAACGACCTATTTTTCTACAAAATATTTCTTTATCTGGAATCAATCCAGCAACTTTTTTCAAGGATTAAATGATTTTAAAGTTTCATTTGAAGAATACAAAACAAAGTTCTAAGTTAAACAAAAAAGGAGTGAAATATGATTTCAGATAATAAATACATTGTGCCGGCATTAATCATCTCTATCTTTTTCATTTTATCAACATTAATAATCAGTGAAACCTGGAGAAACCACACAAGAACAAATCAAACAATTACTGTCACCGGATCAGCAAAAAAATTAATCATCTCCGATTTAGGAATTTTGAAAATTACATTAACATCAACAGGATACACTCAGCAAGGAGCATATAAATCTCTTACAAATCAGATTCCTGTTCTTAAAGAATTTCTAATCAAAAATGGAATAAGTCCAGATTCAATTGATGAAAAAAATCCGTCAAGTTTTCCTGTTTATGAAATCAGTCCTGCTGGTTATCAAACAAATAAAATTCTCTATTTTACTTATTCGCAAAATTTTGATGTTTTCTCAAAAGATGTGGAAAAGATAAAAAAGCTCTCTATGGATTTATCACAATTATTAGAAAAAGGTTTGAACTTTCAACAAATTCAACCTGAATATCATTATACTAAAATTGGTGAATTGAAAATTGAAATTCAGGCAGAAGCAGCAAAAGATGCAATGGAACGAGCAAAGCGAATTGCAGAATCAACTGGCAGCAAGCTCGGGAATTTAAGAAGTGCAAAAATGGGCGTTCTACAAATTACACCTAAATTTTCAAATATGATCTCTGATTATGGAATTAATGATTTATCATCAATTGAAAAAGAAATTACAGCAGTTGTAAATGCATCCTTCGAAATTAAATAAAATTAAATATCAGACTGTTTGATTATTGGTTTCGTATTGATGTAATTATACAATGTTTCAATTGTTTCTTCTTTGATGTTGAGTTCTGCTTGAAGTAAATCTCTCATCGAAACAACACCAATAAGGTTATCTCCAGATTTTACAATTATGTGTCGAATGTTTGCTGCTTTCATTTTTGCGAGACATTCTAAGTAAGTTTCATCTTCATCTGAAACAACTAAATTAACAGTCATTACTTCTTCAACTTTTGTTGTATCTGGATCTTTTCTTGCAGCAACAACTCGTTGTAATAAGTCTCTCTCTGAAAAAACGCCAACTAACTTATCTCCATCTAAAACAGGTACAAGACCAATTTTATTTTTCATCATATACTCGCTTACCTGACGAACGGTAGAATCTTTTTGAACAGAAAGAATTGGACGGTTACCAATAATATCTTTCAGAGTTTTCATTAATGCCCTCCTTATAGTTTTAAGGTTTTAGTTTTTATTTAACTGATTCATATTGCTGGAATAATTTTCCCCATTCAGTTTCATTCAACCATCGTTTGAAAACTTTTTTATCTTTTAATGGCCATCGATAATAATCGTGATAAAATTCTGAACCAAAAATGAACAAGTGAACAAGTGGCGTTCTGAAGAAAAAGTTCTGTATTGACTTTAATGGACCGAACCAGAGCAAGTCACCGACCATACTTGCTCCATTATCACCAACAAAGAAATTCCAATTCTCGCTTGAAACATCATCACCAACAATTTCGATATCCTGTGGACGCCCGACTCCAAGTCCTAATTCATCAGCTACTCGAATATATTCAATGCTCATTGGATCAAATCCCATCATCTTTGCTGCTACAGCATCAATTGCAACTTGATCACCACTGGCTAAGATTACATTTTTCACAACTGGAATCATTGTTCTTGGTCCAGGTCCATTGCCTGCAGTTGTTCCATCCATTACAGCAAAAATTCCTGTGTGGATTTCTTTTTGTATCTGAAGTAGATCAACAAGTGTTTTATGAATCCAAGAATGTGTATAGTGTCGTTTTGTATTCAACAATCCGCCAAAAGCGTTTTTCATTGCACCGGTTGTTGTAGTGTAAATATGACATTTCACAGTTGGAAGGTGAACGATGTTCTTTCCAATAAAATAGTCCGGAATTTTAATTCCTTCAGGATAGATGTGATCAAGAACGAGCATTTTGGCTTTAGGCTCATATTTGATCCATTTCATATCTTCATCACGGAAATTGAAAAGAACTGGGATGTTGTATTTCTTAAAGATTGGTTTGTATTTATTTAAATCTTCACCTTTGAAAGCATCAGTAACAACCGTTTTGTTCTGCACACAAACAAGTTCATTGTATCCAAATTTTTTTAAGCCTAAGATTGTGCCTTCTAATTGCCAGGGTGTTGTATTTGCTGCAGGAAATGGATAATGCCAGGATATGTTGTCTTTCAAGATAGTAGTTGCGGATTTGTCTAAATGTTTTTCAACTTCGGCTAATTCAAGTAGTCGTTGATAATCTTCAAGTACGGTTTTTGGACTTGTCCTAAGGACAGCGACTTTAGATTTACTCATATTTGATTGTTCTCCTTTTTGTTAAAGATATAAAATTTTATGAATTCTAAAAATTAATACCCCAATCTACAATGTTCTTAATTTTTATAATTGAAAACTAAACTTCGCAAACCTACATAGTTTTTTATATAAAATTCTTATCTGCTACTCTTTGTTTTCCACAACTTTGAGAATTTTTTCGTTAAGTTCAGATAGAGATTTCCACTTTTCTTTGAAGGTTCAATGTAAGTGTGTTCCCACCACTCGTTAAAAGATGTAATAAAAATTAAGTCGGGATTTGATTTAATTGCAGCATTAAATGTCTCTTCAAAATATTTTCCAGATTTCCTTTCCTTGAAAAATCCTTTTCTTCCTATAATAGTTCTTTCATCATAACCAGGCTGGGCAGTGGCTGTCCAGATTTTTTGTTTCTTTCCAATCAAGTGATAATTTTTTACAATTTCAGAAATCTGTTGATACTCTTTTTGAAGGTCATCCATCAGTATCACACCATATTGATGCACTCCATCAAAGACTTCAAGATTTGAAATATCGTAACCCATTCCAATAAATGTTGCATCAAGATTTTCACTTCTCAATCTTGTAATAATTTGTCGCCAGCGATTAATGCTAATTTCATTTGACGCCCAGATTACAATTAAAGGTTTATCAAAAATTTTTATAAATGACTTTTCTTTGGTGTAAGTTTGAATCAAATATCTCAGATGAGAAATAATTTCCTCATCATCTCGAGGACCTTTATCAGTTAGAGTTTCATAATAAATTGTTGTTTTGAATTTAAATTGATTGGCAAGCTTCAAAAATTTCTTAAAGTTCTGATCTGAATAAGTATTTGGTCCATCCCAGGAAGTTATAAACCCATCAATTCCATTTGCTTTTGCAAGTTTAATTTGTCTTTCTATCGTTTTCTCATCACTTGATGAATAAAAGTTTAAAGGCTCATCTTTCAGTGGATAAATTTTCCAGTTATCTTTTTTATACCATAAATAATAAAATGCTAAAACTAATTTCGGAATTTGTTCTGTAATAGCTGGTTCTGGTTTGAAAGAATACTTTGGATCAAACTTAAATGAAATTTCATTTCTGATTTTGTTTTCATTTAAATCTGAAGGAATTTGTTTTGAATGATTAAAAGAATAAATCTCTTCAAACTCAAAATCTTTCTTTATCTGAATTTTTAATTTTGATTCTCCAACTGCGCCTCGTAAAAGTGAATATCTCCATTTTTCATCTTTATTTGATTTGATTAAATAATCCACTATGATTTTTGATGATTGATTTTCTCTTTCAAGTTTTTGAGTGAGTTTAATCTGATTGTAAAAAACATTAAACTCTGGATTCTTTCCATCAACAGCAAAGACTCGCATTGTTTTTATCTGTCCGAAATTTTCCCATCGAAGTATAGTCCAATCAGAGGTTGTAGAAAGTTCAACTCTCAAATAAATAAGTGTTTCTTGAGAAGTATCCTTTTCTTTCTGTCCGAAAATTAAACCTGATTGGAAAACTACAAGAGATAAAATGAATATCAATGCCCGAGATAGATTAATTCTCATATCATACCTTTTTTCCAAAAATAAAAAAGTGGTTGAGTTCAGCCCAACCACTTTTATTCTAATTTTGTCAATTTAATATTTTGATTATGAATTATGATGTTCTTGTTCTTCTAACCATCTACCAGCATCAATTGCTGCCATGCAACCCATTCCAGCAGCTGTAATTGCCTGACGATAAACTTTATCAGTCACATCACCAGCAGCAAAGACGCCTTCAACGCTTGTATATGTCGTACCTGGCTTTACTTTGATGTAACCAGCTTCATCTAATTCAAGAAAGTCTTTGAAAATTTCTGTATTTGGTTTATGACCGATTGCAAGAAACACACCGTTGATTGGTAGCTCGGTTATCTCATTTGTTTTCACATTTCGGAGTTTTACACCTGTTACAAATTTTCTTCCATTTTCAGTTTTGCCAAGGATTTCGTCAATTACTTCGTTTGTTCTGAATTCAATTTTTGGATTTTTCTTTGCTCTCTCCAGCATAATTGCTGATGCACGGAATTGATCTCGACGATGAACAATAATCACTTTTCGAGCAAATTTAGTCAGATAAGTTGCTTCTTCCATTGCTGAATCGCCACCACCAACAACAATCACATCTTGATCTTTGAAAAAGAATCCATCACAGGTTGCACAAGCTGAAACGCCATAACCCATATATTCCTGTTCAGATGGAATACCCAACCATTTTGCTGATGCGCCAGTTGCAATGATTACTGCATCGGCTGTGTATTCATCTTTACCTGAAAATATTTTAAATGGACGAGTCGAAAAGTCAACTTTATCAACATATTTGAAAAGCATTTCAGCACCAAATCTTTTCGCTTGCTTTCTCATAATATCCATCAACTCTGGTCCCATAATTCCATTTTCGAAACCAGGAAAGTTTTCAACTTCAGTTGTGATTGTTAATTGTCCGCCGGGTTGATTCCCTTCAAACACAAGTGGTGATAAATTTGCTCTTGCTGTGTAAATAGCAGCAGTAAATCCTGCTGGACCTGAACCAATTATTATCACTTTTCTGTGATTTTTATTCATACTTTACTCCTTTCTTTCGATTTACTTATAAATTCAAAATTTCTTTTTATGTTTTTTAAGCCTGCTCTTAAAACAGGTTTGCCTTTATATTTTTCTTTGAATTTTTGTTCGTCGAGATTTTCTAATTCATTTATCTCGATATATTCAATTGTATTAGATGCAAAATCTGGCTCTGTCGTTTCTATTTGTAATTTTAAATTCCACGGACAAACTTCCTGACATATATCGCAACCAAAGATATAATTTTCAAATTTACCTTTGAATTCTACTGGTATTTCTCCTTTGTTCTCAATTGTGTGATAAGAAATGCATTTTCTGGAATCGAGAATATAATCATCAACTATTGCTTGAGTTGGACAGGCATCAATGCAAATTCGACATTCACCACACATATCTAAAACTGGATCATCGGGCTCAAATTCAATTGAAGTCAAAATCGTTCCAATGAAAAACCACGAACCAATTGAAGTATTAATTACATTTGTGTGTTTTCCCATCCATCCTAAGCCTGATCTAACAGCCCAGACTTTATCCATCGTAGGTCCGTAATCGACATAAAAAATGTTTTTCGACTCTGGTTGAACTTCTTCAAGTATTTTTCTTACAAGTTTAAATTTCTTCTCAAAAACTTTATGATAATCTTTTCCCCAAGCATACTTAGAAATTCTACCAGCATTTTCTGGAAAGAAATCTTTTTTATATGATTGATAATAATTAATTCCAACTGATATAATGGATTTTACTTCAGGTAAAATTTTCTGTGGATTAATTCTTTTCTCCAATGAGTTTTCAATCCAATTCATATCAGCAGAATAACCAAGATTAATCCATTGTTTTAATTTCTCACCTTCTTCTTTTAATTCTTCTGATCTGGAAAATCCAACAAGATCAAATCCAACACTTAAAATTTTTTCTCGAACCAACTTTTTCAATTCAGCTTTATTCATCTCACCATTTGTAATAAGATTTAGGAAGTTTCACAAACAAATAATCATCTTCAATTTTTATCTCATAAGTTTTGATATTACTATTGTTACTTAAAGTCTTGCCCGTGCGTAAATCAAAAATCCATCCATGAACAGGACAGGAAATTGAATAATTGTTCAAGTGTCCATTAAACATTTGAGATGTGTGGTTATGCGGACAGATGTTGCTTATCACAAAAATTTCTGTACCAATTTTAAAGATAGCCAGATCGTGTTCTTCAATTTCAACACGAACTCCTTTTCTTTCAGGCAGATCAGAAACTTTACAAATTTTTACGAAGTTCTCTACTGAGCTCATTTAATCTGGAATAATATCTTTCTCTTTTATCTCAAAACCTTTTTTGCCTTCGGTTATTGTTACACTTGATGTAAAGGGATCGTGCTCAAAAAATAAAATCCAATTTCCTTCAAATGCTTGAGGTAAGATTTTTTTCTTCTCTTCAATAGTAGTTAAAGGATATAAATCGTAACTCATAACATAAGGATAAGGTATATGAGCTGAAGTTGGAATTAAATCGCCGCAGTAGAAGATTGTATTTTCTCCATCAGAAATTTTAAGATGTTGCTGAAAAGGTGTGTGTCCATTTGAAACTATAATTTCGATTTCCTCATCAAGTTTGAAATTTCCTTCCGTGAATACAATTTGATTAAAATCTTTAATTGGCAAAAAATTCTCTTTCAGAAAACTTGCTCTATCTTTTTCTGAAGGATTTAGTGCCCATTCGAAATGAGATTTTTGAATGTAATACTTTGCATTCTTAAAAGTAGGAACTATAGATCCATTCTCTAATTTTGTTGACCCACCTGTATGATCAAAATGAAGATGAGTTATTACTACATCTGTAATTTCATCTGGATGGAAGCCCTTTAATTTCAATGCTTCTTCAATTGAAATATTTTCAACGGCATAAATGTCCTTGAATTTCTCATCGAATTTGTTTCCGAGTCCAGTATCAACTAAAATTTTTTTATCATTAGAAATTAAAAGTAGAGACCTTGTTGCAAGATTAATTCGATTCAAATCATCAGCAGGATTTAATTTATTCCATAAAACTTTTGGAACTACTCCAAACATTGCACCGCCATCCAATCTGAAAATTCCGGATTTCACTGAATAAATTTCATACTTTCCAATTTTCATACTCAAACCTTTTTGTTTAAAATAAAAAAGTCGATGCAAAATGCATCGACTTTATTTCAGAAGAAAATATTTTTTTATCTTCCAAGTGAATCAAGATATTCTTTTTTCTTGAGTAATGTTTCTTTATCCTCAACATGATTTGGATCGGGAACACAGCAATCAACTGGACAAACAGCTGCACATTGTGGTTCATCGTGGAAACCGACGCATTCAGTACATTTATCTGGTACAATGTAGAAATATTCTTCAGAGTAAAATCCTACTGCACCAGATGGAGCTGGATCGTTCGGACCGTAAGTTTTTCCACCGAGTTGCCACGGTGTTCCACCTGGATAAATTGCATTATTTGGGCATTCTGGCTCGCAAGCGCCACAGTTGATGCAATCAGTTGTTATCATTATGGCCATTTTAAGTTACCTCCAATAATTTTTAATTTTTGTTTGTTCAAGTTTAGTTAAAAGAACTTTAAATTCTAACACTAAGAAAATTCAAGAAAAATTTTTCCACGAAATTTTCATCATCTAAAGAACTCAATTACAAAATTTTCAATTGCAAACTATAAAAATTCTTAAGTTTATTCAATTTAAAATCGTGTAAATCTTTACAAAAAGATATACTATTTACCAGCTTCCGCTTGCACCACCTCCACCAAAAGATCCTCCTCCTCCACTAAATCCACCACCGCCTCCAAAACCACCTCCACCAAATCCACCGAATCCACCAAATCCTCCTCGTGATCTTCCAGCTGGATAAGAGTACCAACCACCATTTCGATAAACCCAACCACCAGTTGATGTTCCTTTTATCCTTGACAGAATTGAAAAGAAAATTATTAAAGCAATGATTAAAATTAATGCTGTAATAAATCCATCAAGTTTTTCATTCTCCTTTTCTGCTTGATATGTTCCAGCAATTGCATCCTGTAGAGTTTCAATCCCTTTTAGTAATCCTTCATAATAATTTCCTGCTCTAAAATACGGTGCAATGATATTTCGAATTATTGAACTTGCAATTGCATCTGGAACAACTCCTTCCAGACCATAACCAACTTCAATTCTAATTTTGCGTTCATTCTTTACAACAAGGATTAAAATTCCATTGTCTTTGCCTTTCTGACCAATTTTATTTTTTTCAGCAACTCGATGGGAAAAATCAAATAAATCTTCGCCTTTAAGTGATGGTATCATCAAAATTACAATCTGATTTGAAGTTGTGTCTTCATAAGTTTTCAATCGATATTCTAAATCTTCTAACTGTGATGGAGTAAGAGAATTGGTTTTATCCGTTACATAACGAGTGAGAGTCGGGACTTCAATTTCTGAAAATGCATTAACAAAAAAAATCAATAAGATTAAAATTAATTTTTTCATCAAAACTTTTCTGAATAAAATGAATTATTAAAATTTTACCTTAGGTGCTGTTTGAGCTTCTGCAGCAGCTTTGAAGTATTGTTTTTCTCTAAATCCAAACATACCAGCAATTATATTCGTTGGAAATCTTTTAATCGCAGTATTATAAGTTTGAACTGCCTCATTAAATCTTTTTCTTTCTACAGATATTCTATTTTCAGTTCCTTCGAGTTGTGCCTGCAATTGAAGAAAATTTTCGTTTGCTTTTAATTGAGGATAGTTTTCAACTGCAACTAGTAAACGAGATAAAGCAGACGATAAATTATCCTGAGCTGCTTGAAATCTTTCAAATGCCTGTGGATCTTCTAACATTTGTGGTGTGATTTGAATTTGTCCTACTTTAGCTCTTGCCTCGGCAACTGCTATGTATGTTTCTTTCTCGAAATTAGCAACTCCTTTAACCGTCTCAACCAGATTCGGAATTAAGTCATATCGTCTTTGATATTGATTCTCAACCTGTGACCATGCTTTGTTGACTTCCTCGTTAAGTGAGACAAGTTGATTGTATTTTGAAACTCCGTATGAAAATACAATAAACACTAAAAATAGAATTGCTGCTCCAATTGAACAGCCAATTAGTAAACCCTTATTTCTCATACTCTCTCCTTTTTTGATTTATGTTCTAACTAATTTAAGATATTTAGAATTAAAATAGTATTAGTGATCAAAATTTTTTTATATGAAAATATCCATTTTAATTTCACTTTCTTGATTAAGAAGGTCAAAATTAGATTCGTTCAAATGCTTCAGAATATTTTATTGAATCTTAAGCAATCATAAACTAAATTGTGCTTCAAATAAACAAAAGAAGAAAAACAAATCATTAAACAAATTTGGAGGGCTCTATGCATCATAAAAAACTTTCCGGTGAAGTTTATTATCCTTCACCAGAAGTAATAGAAAAAGCTCATATTAAAGACTGGGATGAGTTAAACGATTTTGCAAAAAAAGATTATTTAGGTTTCTGGGAAAAAATGGCTAATGAACTTCATTGGTTTGAAAAGTGGGATAAAGTTCTTGATGATTCTAATAAACCTTTTTACAAATGGTTCACAAATGCAAAACTAAATGTCGCATATAATTGTCTTGATGTTCACTTAAAAACTCCACGAAGAAATAAATTAGCTTTAATCTGGGAAGGTGAAAATGGTGACCTTCGAACCTTCTCTTATCATGCTTTACATCGCGAAGTTTGTAAGTTTGCAAATGTTCTAAAAAATCTTGGTGTTCAGAAAGGCGATAGAGTTACAATTTATATGGGAAGAATTCCCGAAATAATTATGGCTATGCTTGCTTGTGCAAGAATTGGTGCAATTCATTCTGTTGTTTATGGTGGATTTTCAGTTGAAGCTTTAAGTGAAAGAATTGAGGATAGTCAATCAAAAGTTTTAATTGTTGCTGATGGTGCATTTCAACGAGGGAAGATTGTTCCATTAAAACAAATTGCTGATGAAGCTTTACAAAGATGTGGAACTGTTCAAAATGTTTTAGTAGTGAAAAGAACAGGTCAACCTGTAAATATGGAACAAGATAGAGATATGTGGTATCATGAACTTGTTAATCTTCCTTTTGTAACTCAGAATTGTTCACTTGAAATTATGGATGCAGAAGATCCATTATTCATTCTTTACACATCTGGAACAACTGGAAAACCAAAAGCCATTCTTCATACGCAAGGTGGCTATATGGTTGGAGTATATACAACTTTGAAATATGTCTTTGATATTCATGAAGAAGATAGATACTGGTGTGCAGCAGATCCTGGGTGGATTACAGGGCACAGCTACATTGTCTATGGACCATTATTAAATGGAGCAACATCTTTCTTATATGAAGGAGCTCCAAATTATCCATATCCAAATCGCTGGTGGCAAATGATTGAGAAATATGGAATTAATATTCTTTACACAGCACCAACAGCAATTCGAGGTCTGATGCGTTTTGGCGAAGCCTGGGTTAATCGTCACGATTTATCTTCATTAAGATTACTTGGAAGCGTCGGCGAACCAATTAATCCCGAAGCTTGGAGATGGTATTACAGAGTTGTTGGAAAAGAGAAATGTCCAATAATGGATACCTGGTGGCAAACAGAAACTGGTATGTTTATGATTACACCAATGCCTTGTGTTCCTTTGAAACCAGGTTCAGGTACAAGACCATTTCCTGGAATTGAGATGGATGTAGTTGATGAAAATGGAAATTCTGTTCCACCAAACGAAGAAGGTTATCTTGTTATCAAAAATCCATGGCCAGCAATGCTTAGAACAGTTTACAAAGATCCAGATAGATATGTCAATCAATACTGGAGTAAATTCCCTGGTTGGTATCTAACTGGTGATAGTGCAAAGAAAGATGAAGATGGATACTTCTGGATTATTGGAAGAGTAGATGATGTAATCAAAGTAAGTGGCTATAGATTAGGAACTGCTGAAATCGAAAGTGCTTTAGTGAGCCATCCAGCTGTTGCCGAAGCGGCTGCAATTGGTCTACCACATGAAGTTAAAGGTAATGCGATTTATGCTTATGTAATTTTAAGAAATGGTTACGAAAAAACTCCTCAACTTGCTGAAGAACTCCGTCAGCATGTTGCTCACGAAGTTGGTCCAATTGCAAAGCCTGAACATATTGAATTTGTTGATTCTCTTCCAAAAACAAGAAGCGGAAAAATAATGAGAAGAGTTTTGAAAGCAAGAGCATTGGGACAAGATCCAGGAAATCTTTCGACCCTTGAAGAGTAATTCAAAAAAATAGTTATGTTTAAGGATCAGAAAAATCGGTCGTCAATTTTTAAGACGACCGATTTTGTTTTAAACTCGATCAGTTTGAAAAAACTAAAGAATCTTTTTGAACTTATATGTTTCTTTTTTCTCTTCAGGCTCTGGATCAAGAACTTTGACCACTTCTTCTCTTGAAAGTTTTACTCTTATTGAATGGTTAACAGCTTCGATGTTGAACACAACCCATTTATCTTCATCAACATATTCAACATAACCTTCCATTCCTGTGAGTGGACCACTTATAACTTTTACTTTCGTCCCTTTATAAAGAGTATCTGTTACTTTGAGGCTATCCTGTTTGTGTTCTACAATTTTCTTTACATATTCAATCTGTTCATCTGGGACAACTGCGACTCTTCCATTAAAAGAAACGCATCTAACAATTCCTTCGGTTTGCAAAACAGTTAACCTTCCTTTTTCATCAACATGTGCAAAGATATAAGACTTGAAGAGAGGTTCTTCGATTAGTTTCTTCCTATCACTCCATTGTCTCCAAACTTTTATTAAAGGAAGATAACTTTCAATCCCTTTTGCAATTAATTTTTGGTGGATTTTCTTTTCAAAACGGGGCTTGGTATAGAAAACATACCAGCGAACGATATCAACTTGTTTCATTTCCTTCCTGCAATGATTTTATATCGATTAAATTTTTGTGAATTATTTAAGAACCAGTTGCAAATATATTTTAATGAACTTCTCTAATTCAAATTCATCTTGATACTGTTGAACTGAAAGAAGTGGTGAATCACATCCTTTTATCATCGCAGAAAGTCTTGGAACACTCTCGTGATAAAGTGCAAGCACTGGTTTTTTCAATTCAAAAAGAGCGTAGGCAATTTCAAAGCCAACACCGAGACTCGGACCAGAAACTTCTGCAATTACTCCAGCTGAATCAATTAACCATTTTATATCTCTTCGATAAATTTCCTGATCGGTCAGAGTATAATTTGGTTTTAGTTCTGGTTCATATAAAGGATGAAAACCATTATTCTTTACAAGCTCTATAATCTTTTTGTAATTGTTTTGATAAGTTATATCTCCACTTATTGGACCAGCACAATAAATTTTTTTATTCATTGATTGAGAACCCTCAAATAAAATTCTTCATATTGTTTTACGATTTTATCTTTATTAAAATGTTCAACTGCTCTTTTTCTCGCATTCTCGGAGAACTTTTTGTATTTAGCTGGATTTGTTAAAAGATCAATTGCATATTTAGCCATTCGTTCAATATCACCTATTTCAGCTATGTAACCAGTTTCATTATGAATAACAAGTTCTGGCAATCCACCAATACTTGTTGTGATTGTTGGAAGTCCACAAGCCATTGCTTCAAGTGCTGAAAGTCCAAAGCTTTCAGATTGACTTGGCATTATGAAAAGATCACCAGCGTTTAGAATATCTACAACTGCTTCCTGTTTGCCAAGGAAATAAACATCATTTTTAAGATTTAATTCTCGAACGAGTTTTTCGCATTCGCTTCTATCAGGTCCATCACCAGCTAAAATTAATTTTGAAGGAACTTTTTCTCTTACAAGATTAAATATTTTAATTACATCAAGGACTCTTTTAACAGGGCGAAAGTTGGAAATATGAACAAGAATTTTTTCTCCATTTGGTGCAAAATGAGATTTAAAAACACAGTTTTCTTTAGGCTTGTAAACATCAGTATCAACAAAATTTGGAATAACTTCAATCTCTTTTTTAATCTGATAATTTGTTAAAGTCTTTTCTTTCAAAAATTTTGAAACTGCAGTAACTCCATCACTTTTTTCAATTGAAAATTTGACTAAGGGAAGAAACGATGGTTCAAGTCCAACAAGCGTTATATCAGTTCCGTGGAGAGTTGTAATAACTTTAAGATTACCCGTTCCATTTTCCTGATGAATTTGTTTTGCTAGATATGCACTAACAGAATGTGGTATTGCATAATGAACATGGAATAAATCTATCTTTTCGTATTCGCACACTTCAACCATTTTACTTGCAAGAGCAAGCGAATAAAGTGGAAATTCAAATAGTGGATAATTACTCATCTCAACTTCGTGATAAAATATGTTTTCTTTAAGACGATCCAACCTCATCGGAATTCCATACGAAATAAAATGAACTTTATGTCCTTTCTCAGCAAGTGCTTTTCCAAGTTCAGTAGCGACAACTCCACTACCTCCGTAGGTTGGATAACAAGTTATTGCAATATTCATAAATTACTCTCTTTGTTTATTACCCATTCCTTCAAAAGACTCATTTGAAGAACATCATATTATTCGCCATTGATTTTTAATTCGTTTCTTAAAAGTCCTTCTACTCTAAAACCGAGTGCTTCATTTATTCTGATGTTTTTAATATCAGTATTAATTGTAGTCAGATAAATTTTTTCCAGATTTAATGTAAAGAGACCATACTCAATCCAAGCTTTTGTTGCTTCATTACCGTATCCTTTTCCTCTCTCTTTTGTAACGCCAATCATCTTCCTTAATTCAGCTTTACGATGATATTCATCAATGTTTAAATAAGCTATAATTCCAATTGGTGTTTTATCTTTCAAACAAATTGTTCCGAGCAAATTGCTTTCGTCTTCAAAGACTTCATCAATTGTTTGGTTTTGATTATCAAGTCGACTTAGTAAGAAAAATCGACCTTCTTTATCTTCGAGCCAGGATTTAATTAATGGTAAATCTTTTTTTGTTGTTTGTCTGATAATCAAGCGTTCTGTCTCAATTGGTAATTTCTTAAATGAATTTTGTAAATAAACTGGCGGTTTCTCTTTATTTGAAGTCAAGGATAAAGAATTCATTGCCTCTTCGAGTAAGTAATTCGTAAACCTTAGATAATCATTAAGAGTGAAACCATATTTCTGGGCTTGCTTTAGAAATGAAGCAGCAATTGTTTTAATAGTCTCATCAGAAATTTCTTTTTTCATTTCATTCAATTCAATTATCAAGTAAAAATTAACATTAATTGAAGAGATTAGAAAATTAAAAAAGCCTAATCAAGGACTTTCCAGAAATTATAAAGGATAATTTTTCTCATTGTGGTAGATTTCTTGACTTGACTTAAATGAAAATTATAGTTAAGTTAAATCAGATAAAATTATCTGAATTTATGTATTTTTGTATATGAAAATCAGAGATAAAAGTCTTAATAAACAAACATCAAACATTAATAACCAATTAAAAGGAGTAAAAAATGCGTCTCAATATCTTTCTTTCCATTTTTGTTATATCTGGTCTAATATTTCTTTCTTCATGTGGTGGCGATAAAAAAGAAGTACCTGAATCAAAAAGTCAATCTGCTGAAGTTGGATCGGACTTAACAGAATTTGAACTCGAAAATGGAATTGGACCAATTAAAGAAAAACTTGAACTTGGTCCCATAGATCCAAAACTTGTCAAGCGTGGAGAGGAAATCTGGAATCAAAAATGTGTTGCTTGTCATAAATTAGATGAGAGATATGTTGGACCTGCACAAAGAGATCTCATTAAAAGAAGAACACCAGAATTTATAATGAATATGATTTTAAATCCAGAAGAAATGGAGAAGCGACATCCAGTTGTAAAACAACTCCTTGCCGAGTATATGACACCAATGACAAATCAAAATCTAACTATTGAGGATGCAAGAGCACTCCTTGAATTTTTCAGGGAGATGGGTAAATAAATAACTAACTCAAACAATAAACAATTAGAAGGAGAGACGATATGCAAAACATAAACTCCAAAAAGCTTATAATGATAAGCTTAATCATTCTTTCTTTTATAGGGATTTATCTTGGATGTAAATCATCCAAAGATGTCGTAAGTGGTGATGTTGCAAAAGCAGTTTATGTTGCACCTGGAACCTATGATGAATTTTATTTATTTACTTCAGGTGGATTTAATGGTCAAGTTGGTGTCTATGGACTCCCATCGGGAATACATTTCAAAACGATTTCTGTTTTCTCACAAAATCCTGAAACTGGATATGGCTACACGGAAGAAACCAAACCAATGTTAATGACTTCATATGGATTTATTCCATGGGATGATGCGCATCATCCTGAATTTTCGATGACAGATGGTGTACCTGATGGACGATTTTTATTCATCAATGCAAACAATACACCGAGAGTTGCAAAAATTGATCTAAAGACATTTGAAACGACAGAGATTGTTGAAATTCCAAACTCAGCTGGCAATCACGCTTCACCTTTTGTAACTGAAAATACTGAATATATCGTTGCATCAACCAGATTCAGTGTTCCAATTCCGAATGCTGATGTTCCGATCTCCTCATATAAAGAAAATTTCAAAGGAACAATTAGCTTTATTGCTTTAGATCCAAAAACCGAAAGAATGAATCTTGCTTTTCAGATAATTGTCCCAGGCTTCAATTACGATTTAGCTCATGCAGGTAAAGGTCCATCAAAAGATTGGGCATTTTTCACTTCATACAATACAGAACAGGCAAACACTTTACTAGAAATTAATGCATCAAAAAACGATAAAGATTTTGTTGCTGCAGTAAACTGGCGACTTGCTGAAAAATATGCGAAAGAAGGAAAAGCAAAAAAGATGACTGTGGAATATTACCATAATTACTATGATGAAAAGAAACATATGGCTACAAGCGAAGTCAAGAAAGAAGTGCTTGTCCTCGATCCAAAAGATTGCCCTGGAATGATTTATTATCTGCCAACTCCAAAATCTCCGCATGGAGTTGATGTTGATCCAACTGGTGAATACATTGTTGCTGGTGGTAAACTTGCAACTGTCATTCCAGTTCATTCATTTTCTAAAATGATGAAAGCTATCGAAGAAAAACAATTCGATGGTGAAATCAACGGTATTCCAATATTGAAATATGATGCTGTAGTTGCTGGCGAAGTTCAAAATCCGGGACTTGGTCCATTACATACAGAATTCGATGGCAAAGGTTATGCTTATACTTCGTGCTTCGTTTCATCAGAAATTGTGAAATGGAAACTTGGAACCTGGGAAGTTGTTGATAGAATACCAACTTATTACTCTATCGGTCACCTTTGCATTCCTGGTGGTGATAGCAAAAAGCCTTGGGGTAAATATGTTATTGCTTTAAACAAGATAACAAAAGACAGATACTTGCCTACTGGTCCTGAATTAACTCAATCAGCTCAGTTGATTGACATTACGGGTGAAAAAATGAAATTATTGTTAGACTTCCCGACAGTTGGTGAACCACATTACGCTCAAGCAATTGCTGCCGATATCTTAATGAAGAACAGTGCAAAGATTTACAAGATTGAAGAAAACAATCATCCATACAAGACCAATGGTGAAAAAGAAGCAAAGGTTGAAAGAAAAGGAAACGAAGTTCATGTTTATATGTCAGCAATTAGAAGTCACTTCGCACCAGATAATATTGAAGGAATTAAAGTTGGTGATAAAGTATATTTCCATGTAACTAATCTCGAACAAGATTGGGACATACCTCATGGATTTACTATTAAAGGATTAAATAATGCTGAAATTCTAATTATGCCAGGTCAAACAAAAACGATTCTATGGGAACCTAAAAAGCCTGGAATTTATCCATTCTATTGCACCGACTTCTGTTCAGCGCTGCATCAAGAAATGCAAGGCTATGTGAGAGTCTCGCCCGCTAATTCAAATGTAGCTTTGACTTATTACACTGGAAGTAGTTCAAAATAAATTGAGATCTTCATATGGAAACGAAAGCAGAAAGATTAATTGATTTGATTGATTATCAAGATAACGCTATAGTGAGCAAACAGATAATTAAAAAACCAAATGGTAATGTAACTCTTTTTACATTTGACAAAGGTGAATCACTTGCCGAACATACTTCTCCATATGAAGCTTTGGTTCAAATTCTCGAAGGGAAAATGGTAGTAACTATTGGAGGGCAATCTTATACACTGGTGGAAGGAGATTTTATTCTCCTTCCGCCAAATATTTCTCATGGATTAGTTGCGGAGGGAAAAACCAAAATGTTATTAACAATGATTAAGTGAGATGACAAAATGAATCCACTTTCAAAAAAAATTATCTTTATAAGCTCTTTGATTTTTATTGGTGTTTTTTTCTTTCCAATCTGGAATATTGATTTACAAGCACCACAATATCCAGAAGGTTTGGGATTGAAAATCTGGATTAATGAAGTCACAGGGGCAAAAGAATTCGATTTACAAAATATCAACGGATTAAATCATTACATCGGGATGAAACCAATCAACCCAGATGATATTCCAGAACTAAAGATAATGCCTTTCATTATTGCGTTTATAATCTTGTTCGGTCTTTTCAATGCTTTCAAAGGGAATAGAAAGCTCGTTTATATCTGGATTATTATTTTCATCATACTTGGTGCAATAGGCTTGTATGATTTCTATATCTGGGAATATAATTATGGCCATAACTTAAGCCCAGATGCACCAATTAAAGTTCCGGGGATGACTTATCAACCACCATTAATTGGTTCCAAACAACTTCTGAATATAAAAGCTGTTTCCTTACCAGGTTTAGGTTCATTTTTAATTTTCTTATCAATTGCCTTAAATGTAGTTGCCCTGTTTATTGATAAAAAGAAATCGAAACAATAATTATCGGGTAAGAAATTATGAAAAGTATAAACCTAACACTTGTATTTACTTTCTTTATTTCAACAATTTTAATTTCCTGCTCACCAAACCAGAACCAATTAATTATGGTCAAGATGTTTGTGATTTGTGTAAAATGAACATTACTGACAATAAATTCGCTGCTGAGATTGTGACAAAGAAAGGAAAAGTTTATAAGTTCGATTCAATTGAATGTCTTTTGACTTTCAAGAATCTCGAATTGGATGAAAAAGAAATTCATTCAGAATGGGTGAATGATTTTTCGAATCCTGGCAATATAATCAATCTTAAAGAAGCATATTTTTTACAGTCTGATGTTTTTAGAAGTCCGATGGGGTTAAATGTGCTTAGCTTTTCTTTAAAAGAGAAAAGAGATGAAATAAAAAATCAAAATGGTGGGAAAGAATTAACTTATAATGAAGTGTTTGAACTTGCAAAAAATCGTTAATGAATGATTGCTTTGAAAAGTCAAACTCTTATCTAATACAAGTTTTTCCTTTGAGTTTGGCTTTTCAAAAATAAATTTATTGTCCTTAAACAATTAGAATTATGATAAAACTTAAAATCAAATCAGTTTTAATCTTTTACTTCTTTCTCTTTGTCAATTCAAATTTCGCTCAGGTAATAATCACGCCAGATAAAAATTTGAAAGAAGAAATGAACAATTCCCCTGCTGGTTCAGTTTTAATCATTAAGTCAGGAACTTATAAAGTTGATAACATTCTGATTGACAAACCACTCACACTCATCGGTGAAAATTTTCCAATCATTGAAGGAAATTTAAAAGATGAAGTAATTACAATTAAAGCAAACAGAGTTAAAATCAGTGGATTAAAAATTTCTAATGCAGGAATTAATTATCTGAAAGAAAATGCTGGAATAAGATTAGAAGAAGTCAGCGATTGTCTGATTGAAAACAATATTCTCACAAATAACTTCTTTGGTATTTACATTTCCAAATCGTTCAATTGTGTTGTTAGAAATAATAAGATTGAGGCTTTTAATAATTCAGAAACAACATCGGGCAATGGAATTCATCTCTGGTATTGCAAAGCAATCACAATTGAGCATAACGAGATTAAAGGTCACAGAGATGGAATTTATTTCGAGTTTGTAAGAAATTCTTTGGTTAAGAATAATTACAGCAAGAATAATTTAAGATATGGATTGCACTTTATGTTTTCTGATAGTTGCACTTATATAAAAAATACTTTTGAACATAACGGCGCAGGTGTAGCAGTTATGTATACACGAAATGTAACTATGAGAGAAAATAAATTTGTTAACAATTGGGGCGCTGCTTCTTTTGGTGTTTTATTAAAAGATTTGAATGACTGTCTAATTGAAAAAAATCACTTTGAAAAAAATACTAATGGTTTATATCTCGAAGGATGTAATCGAATAACAATCCTTGAAAATAATTTTATCAGCAATGGATGGGGAATCAAATTAATGGCTAACTCAATGAACAATTATTTCTTTGACAACAATTTCATTTCAAATTCTTTTGATGTTCTAACAAACAGCAGAAATAATTTCAACACATTTCTCAGAAATTACTGGAATAAATACAACGGATTTGATTTAAATAAAGATGGCTTTGGAGATGTTTTCTATCGTCCAGTAAAAATGTTTTCAATAATTGTTGAAAGAGAGCAATCAGCTTTGATTTTAATCCACAGTCTTTTTGTCGAGATTCTCAATATAGCGGAAAGTGTTCTTCCATCTTTAACGCCCGAGAATTTAATCGACAAACAACCAAGAATGAGTCCAATTCGAGTTTGATGAATGAAACAAATAAAAAAGAAATAAGATGATAACTCTATCAAAAATAATTAAGCGATACGGAAAGTTAGAAGTTTTAAAAGGAATTGACCTGAAATTTTCTGAAGGAAAAATTTCTGCAATAGTCGGACCTAATGGTTCTGGTAAGACAACTATTATCAAAATAATCCTTGGACTTGTAAAACCCGACTATGGTAAAATTTTTATAGACGGTAAACCATTGAATGGCGATTTTCTTTACAGAGAAAAAATTGGCTATAT